>ERZ808262.50-NODE-50-length-104249-cov-8.636438_pt1 | contig 104249 bp, 73 predicted proteins | sample MGYA00520895_ERZ808262 | MGnify/ENA primary metagenome ERZ808262 (study PRJEB31516, sample SAMN03275588) | gut metagenome | biome: mammalia-associated habitat; material: feces | host: Papio cynocephalus | place: Kenya | collected 2012-08-02 ...
TTCTTTTCTGTCGGGAACACTTCCATATCCAATCCTATCTCAGCAATCAGGTCTTCGACAACCTTGGTACTTAATCCTGGTATCTCCTTCAGCCTCTCAACCGCATTGTCGTATGGTGCAAGCAGATTCTTGATCCTCTCAGACAACTCATCAATGAGCATCTGAGTCTGGTCTATATCTCGTTGGATCAACTGCAATAGATACTTCTGATGTTCATCAATAAACCCTTCACATGCAAGATAAAGCTCTTCTTTACTGGCTTGTATGCGACGATGGTACACCTCGTCGATATCTACCATCGTCACGGTTCCATTTTCTATCAACTTGTCGATAAGTTTATTTGCTGTAACCCCAGATGTACTGCTCAATACACTGTCCAATTTGACGTTGCATTCTTCAAGAACTCGTATTATGCGATTCTTCTCGGATGCAATATTTTGAATCAGTTTGTTGCGATAACGAGTCAGATCACGCAACTCTCGCTGCTCCTTTGGAGGAATATAACTCGGTTTGAGTAATCCAGCCAGAAGAAGCTTGCATATCCACGCGCTATCCTTCTTGTCCGTCTTATGCCCCGGAACATATTTAATGTGTCGAGCATTCACTATCCACACCTTAAGCTCCGGCCCTTCGAGCACTTTATATACAGGTTTCCAATATACTCCCGTGCTCTCCATCGCCACGTGCGTCACGCCGTTCGCGATTAGCCATTCTTTCATTTCTGTCAATGAATTACTGAAGGTCTTGTAACTGCGGGTCTCAGTCGTGATACCTTCGCCACCTATTGTGGCCACTGCAATGTCCCTGTGTATGTCTATTCCACAGCCCCGTTGAACTACTTGGGTGAAGTTTACTCCTTCCATTCCTTATCCTTTGATTTGGTTCGATGCCAAATATAAGGATAATCCCATTTTCATCCTCTTGGACGACTTGTAAAAGTCATGGGTGTTTCATGTTCTTTTCATGTTCTTTTTGGTTGGTATTCGATCTTTTAATTGGTTATTGATTTCAAATAGAATTTCAAAATTTTAGTATATTTAAATGTGTTGAGCAAATCTATGAATAATTTTTACTAAATCCAAATAACATTTTTCCGAAAACAAACTATTTTCTCGAACAAAAGTGATGGAGGGCGACTAACCTGACCAAACTACATTTCTCTTTACATCTTTAGTCAGTTGATGTGTTTATCCACAAATACGGGCTTTTGGTGGATGAAGGATAGTATGATAAGGAAATAGAAAAAAATTGAGTAAAACCGTATTTTTTTCTTTGTCGTTTCTAACTTCTTATATGGCAGAAGTATAAACTTTTTGTGATATGACAATGTACTTCTAATTTTGACACAGAGGAAACTAAATCTTTACACATCAGCGATTTACCCTTTTGCAAATTAGTTCTCTTTTTCTCATATTTGTTCTTAACGGCGAAAATAGCTAACTTCACACCCGACGAAAAAGAAAAATACACGGAGGACCAAAAGAGGATTTATGATTATCAGAATTGTATAGATTTCGCCGTAGAAAAAGCAGCGAAGAAAGCTGCGAAAGGACAATGATCTTATTCTCCTGCTTCCTTTAGGCGTTCTGCGTTTTCTGCTATTTGAAGCTGATCTATAACCTCTTGGATATCACCATTCATAAATACTGGTAGGTTATACATACTCCAGTTAATGCGATGATCAGTAACTCTTCCCTGCGGATAGTTATATGTGCGAATCTTAGCGGATCTGTCCCCTGTTGAAACCATCGTCTTTCTCTTTGAAGATATTTCATCCAGATATTTCTGGTGTTCAAGATTATACAATCGGGTACGCAATTCTTCGAAAGCACGGTCCTTGTTTTTTAGCTGGGAGCGTTCCTCCTGACATTGAACCACCAACCCTGACGGGATATGAGTAAGTCGAACAGCGGAATATGTAGTGTTTACGCCTTGTCCACCAGGACCAGACGAGCAGAAAAGATCAAGACGAATATCATCCCACTTTAAATCCACATCAAATTCACCAGCCTCCGGGAAAACAGCTACTGATGCAGCTGAAGTTTGAATACGCCCTTGAGTTTCAGTTTGAGGCACTCTCTGCACTCGATGAACTCCCGATTCATATTTCATCGTACCATAAACACCATCGGTAGTGGAACTCAACTTGAAAACTATCTGTTTAAAACCACCTGATGTACCAGGTGTCTGATCTGTCACCTCCAATTTCCAACCTTTGTTTTCCGCAAAGTGCTGATACATTCTAAAAAGATCTCCGGCAAAAATGGCAGCCTCATCACCTCCGGCACCTGCTCGTATTTCAACTATAGCGTTCTTCGAATCGTCAGGATCGGCTGGGATTAGCAGAAGTTTTATTTCCTCCTCCATTTTAGGGACTTTAGGCTCCAACTCAGCGATCTCCTCACGAGCCATCTCCCTTAAGTCGTCGTCTTTCTCATTAACAAGTATATCTTTTGCCGATGCCAGATTATCAAGGGTCTTCTTGTATTCTAACCCAGCTTTAATAATGGGTTCTAACTGCTTATAATCCTTATTAAGCTGGACATACTTTTTCATATCCGACATCACCTCCGGGCTTGAAAGCTGAGCCTGAAGACTTTGAAATTTATCCTGCAATGAAAGGACTCTATCTAATAACGTGTTTTGTGCCATAGGGCTGCAAATTTAGTAAATTTTCATTAATGCTGAAAATTACTTACAGCAGTCCATTAAATAACTTTCAAAAGATGGCAGAAAAAAAACTTCAAATAGTTTTCTCTACTCTATTCCCCGCTTCAACCTATATGACATAGTAAAAAGCAGGAGGATGCGGATTTGATTGGGAAGAAATAAGATAAGTCTAAGGAACAATTTTCTTAGTCTTTTTTAAAGAAAGTAAAATGGACCTTACCATAAGCGCGCTCCTTAAAGAAAAAAGGATGCGAACTAAAATCGTGTCCTGGGCCATGTTCTAGAATAAAATAACACCCGGCATGCAGAATGTCTCGCCCTAACACTTTATCTGGTATGGTTTTCAAACCATCTATGTCGTAAGGAGGATCGGCAAATATAATGTCGAACTTTTCATAACACACGTCTAAAAAATCGAACACATTATCTCTAACGACAGTGATATTATCAAGTCCAAGCCTGCGAGCCTCACGTATTATAAAAGAAGCATTGTCCCTAGACATCTCCACACAATACACTCTACCCGCGCCACGAGAGGCAAATTCATAGGAAATAGCGCCAGTACCGCCAAACAAGTCAAGGACCTTTAGATCCTCGAATTCGTACTCGTTATCTAATATATTAAAAAGTGCCTCACGTGCGAAATCCGTGGTAGGTCTAGCCTTGTATCCTACTGGCGGAAGAATAGCCCTTCCCTTTAATCTGCCACCTATAATTCTCATACGCAAAGCTATTCTAAAATTCGAACCGAACGAAAATAGTGATACAATGCAATTCTATCTTGAGAAGACAATTCGCTTAAAAAGCACACCGTGGAAACTTCAGGATTTAGTTGCAAGGACTTCATAGCCAAAAGGACATAATACATTACAGTAACAAAATCCCCAGCAGTATAAGTATTAGAAAGCAGTAGCGTTTTCCCCTGTCCTATAGCCAAACTAAGAACCTTTCCATCCCAATGGCACAAAATCTTGTTGTAATCCGTTAATCTATCTAGACTATTCAAGACCTTTAACAATGCCGGCTCACTTTCCCCTGCATAAACGAAATACGCATCGTAGCGTGGCAAAAAAGCATAATTTACCACGCCATCAGACGCTATATCAACGACTTGTGCGAGATATTCTCTCGCACAAGCTTTATCAAAAAAAGATGATGGGACTAAAACCACTTTTACTCCCAGTTACCAGCATTATTGTTAGGAGCACTCACGCTACCTACTTGAAGGCCCTCATAACGATTCGAATTACGACATTCCGAATCAAGGTTAATTCTTAACTGATTATCCATTCCATAGAGCAGATATCTATAAGGCATACGGGCTTCGAAAAGTGGAACTTTAACACCGGAAACTGTCTTAATAACTGATTCCATCTCTATAGGTCTGCCACCAGAGAACGGAATGGTACGCAAAGAATCGATGCGGAAAGACGCTCTATTTTTGAATAGAGTATCTCGAACAGGAATTTTCTGGTCAACTGAGAAAACCAATTCTTTATCGCCATTATCGTATCTCTGCTTATAGTACTTGTTCAAGTCTGCGCCTCTAAGCCACGGAACTGTTTTACGAATAGCTTTAGTGTGAGCAACAGCGGCCGAGTCATCCTTAGATCCTATCTGAAGTTTAACTATGACATCTCCTGAAGTATAGAAAGTCTTTAGCGAATCGAAGTTATCAGTGTACTTACCATAAACGCTCTTATATGCATTCTGTAGAGTACGAATGTCCTTAAGCCTTTCGATACCCACTTTCTCACGCGCTGCCTTTTCCTTATTGAAATTAACAGGCTGCGAGATGCTGTCCACGAGCAAATATGCAAGTGCGACTATACATACAGGAAGAATGAACCAGGTGACAATTCTATTAAGCACCTTGTTCTGCATAAACTTAAGCCAAGTGTCCTTTGTAACCATTTTTTTATCTTTTATTTTTTGTTATCTATTTCCTATTCCCTCCTAGAGGGTAAAGCTAAAAATTTAAAAACCTTTAAGCCGAGCAAAGTTAGCAAAATCATTTATTAAATGCAATATTCTTATTAAATTTGCACCTATGGAAAAAGGTGGTGAATTAAGTGCGCTTCAATCCCTAATAGAACGCTCTAAACATATATCTGTTATTACTCACGAGCACCCGGATGGGGATGCGGCGGGCAGTAGCGGAGCCTTGGTGCATTACCTTAAGTACATAGGGAAAACCGACATCTCACTAATCCGTGAGCCCCTTGCAGACACAATAGCCTTCATAGATAGGCAAGAGTCTTTATTCGGAGAACAAGCCATTAACGCCATCGAAAAGTCAGACCTGATTTTTTGCTGCGATTTCTGCGTATTGGAAAGATGTGGGCAGCCATACAAAGCTCTAAAGGATTCTCACGCAGTCAAAGTGCTACTAGACCATCACGTCAGGGCAGAAAATGACGAATTCGAATTAGCATTCAGTAGAACAGACATATCATCGGCTTGTGAGATGGTCTATGAGATCCTTCGCGAACTATGCCCAGATGAAAAAAGCCGAAAAGACCTATTTTCGGGGCAGTGCGGGTATTGCCTAATGTGTGGAATGACAACAGACACCAATAATTTTTCCTGTGCCACCTTTCCATCGACCTTCAATATGGCAAGCCAATTACTTTCCTACGGTATCGATAGGGATGAAATTATTGCCAATCTTTACAATAACTATAGAGAAAACAGAGTCAGGGCATTTGCAAACTTCCTATCCTCTGATAGATTTACCATAAGAGAAGATGGATTGGCCATTATAAAAGTCAGTGCTTTGGATTGGCATACATTTGGCTTAAAGGAAGGCGAACTTGAAGGCTTGGTAAATGTGCCTCTCTCCATCGGAAAAGTAAAAGTAACGATATATTTTCGAGAAGATGAAATGACAATTCGAGTGTCTATAAGAGCAAAGCGGGGATGGAGTGCCAGGAGAATCGCACAAAAGTACTTCAACGGAGGTGGACATGAATTGGCCTCGGGAGGCAAATTATTTATAGGTAAAGATATACATAGCTTTTCCGAGATAGACAAATATGTAGAAAAGATAGAATTATGAGACATTATACATTATTAGGGTTAGGAATTACATCCCTGCTTTTAGTAGCTTGTGCACAACAACAAGCGGATAAGATCGGCCGGCTTAACAATATGGAATTCGAAGCTTGGGTCGAGATGAATAAAGACAATTCATGGAAAGAAACTGAACTAGGTTCATGGATACTATACATGGATAAAGGCGATGAGGGTAAAAGTGTCAGCTCCATAGAAGATAATCCTTATCTTAGACTAGAATATACGGTTACTGATCTTGACGGGACTATTGTTGAGACCACATCAGAGGCCATTTCCAAAAGACTCGGAGAGTACGACAAACGTAACTACTATGGGCCACTATTCTCTTATCGAGGATCTAACAGCACTTTTGCCGGTATAGAAGAACTCTTTTCCGTAATGGGAATAGGCGGTAAATGCAAAGCCGTAATCCCAGGATGGCTACTTACTAACAGCCGCTACGATACTAAGCAACAATACATTGACGCCATGAGCAGTTCTACTGATGCTAGGATCTATGAATTCTCCATAGTAGAATCAGTCAAAGATACGGAAGAGTGGGAAATGGAATTGCTTAAAAAGACTATGGGAAGTGAATGGGAAGATGCAGATTCTCTTACCACCGGCGTTTACTATGTTCAAGATAAAGCCTCGGACAAGCCAGACACGACCTTCACCTCGACGGCTCAGATCTACATCAACTATATATGCAGAAGGATTGATGGAACCGGAGTTGATACAAACATAGCCGATTCAGCAAAAGTATTCGGATGCACAGCTTCCGGCGAGCCTTTGCTAATCAATTGGGGAGAGGAGGCAACCGATCTTACCATGACTTCAGACAAAGATAAAGTAGTCAAAGGATTTGCCTATGGCATTTTCAACATGAAGCCTCACGAGAAAGGCCGCGTATATATGACATCAACAAGTGCTTACGGTGCTAGTGGGTCAGGCTCAGCAATACCTGCATACTGCCCTATTTATTTTGAAATAGAAATAGTTGATAAAGATGAATAACGGAGCGCCATTAGAATTAGGTACAGAGAAAATAAGCACCTTGCTTAAGCGTTATGCTATTCCCGGCATTATAGCGATGACGGCATCCTCGCTTTATAACATGGTCGACAGCATCTACATCGGGCATATACCTCAGGTGGGCACGAACGCGATATCGGGATTGGCAATTACCTTCCCAATAATGAACCTAAGTGCAGCAATAGGCACGCTCGTGGGAGTGGGAGCCTCTACGATGACTTCCATACTATTAGGACAAAGGAATTATGATAAAGCCAACAATGTCTTGGCCAATGTAATGACCCTAAATACAATTTTCGGTCTCTCATTCAGTGTTCTCTTTCTTGCATTCCTTGATCCAATACTGCATTTTTTCGGGGCCTCAGATGTAACACTACCCTATGCTCATGACTATATGACCTACATTCTTTTAGGTAATGTAGTAACACATTTATACTTAGGTCTAAATAATTTAATTAGGGCAAGTGGCAATCCTAAGACAGCCATGGGTCTTACCCTTTTTACCGTGATTGCCAATACGATAATGGACCCCATTTTCATCTTCGTATTCGAGATGGGAATAAAGGGTGCTGCCATAGCCACCATACTATGCCAGATGATGGCACTCGCTTACACATTATACTTTTTCTCTAAAAAGGAAAGAATTATTCATTTTAAAAAAGGGGTATATGGATGGGATGGCAAGATAGCCAAAGCCTCACTTTCTATAGGTATGGGACCATTCCTTATGAACTTCGCTAGTTGCATAGTATCACTATTTATTAATCAGCAACTTAAAACTCATGGAGGAGATATAGCCATAGGGGCATACGGAATTGCCAATAGAATCACCTTCTTCTTTTTGATGATCTGTATGGGATTCAACCAAGGTATGCAACCAATTGCAAGTTACAACTGGGGTGCCAAGCAATACTCGCGTGTTAGAAAGGTGTTCTGGCTTACCACTGAATGTGTCACCGTCGTTACGGTGATATGCTTTTTAATATGCTATCTATGTCCTCATGTAGCAGTAAGGTTATTCACAGAAGACCCTATATTAGAGAATCATGCTATCTATGGACTTAAAATAATGAACATGTCCATAGCTTTAATAAGTTTAAATCTTGTGGCGTCAAACCTTTATCAAAATATCGGGATGATAGGCAAAAGTATTTTCCTATCTCTATCAAGGCAACTTTTAATTCTCGTTCCGCTTCTATACATTCTTCCTCTAAGTATGAATGAAGATGGCGTTTGGACTTCATTCCCGATTTCCGACTTTTTATCATTCGTACTTGCTGCTATTCTAATAAGCACTACATTTAGAAAATTCAAAAAATTAAAAGACGGAGAAGATATCGCCTCATACGGCATAAAAATATAACATTATGAAAGACAGACACATAATCATTAACATTGGAAGACAGTTCGGAAGCGGAGGCAAAGCAACCGCAGACGAATTGGGCAGGATACTTGGAATCCCTGTCTATGATGGAGAACTTCTTACTGAAGCGGCAAAAAAGAGTGGCATTAGAAAAGAACTCTTTTCCTCAAGCGATGAAAAACATCGCTTCTGGACTTTTGGCACCGGTCTTGGGGATAATGAATTATTTAAGATTCAAAGCGATACTATAAGAGATATCGCAAGCAAGGGCGATGCTATCTTCGTAGGACGGGCTTCAGATTACGTGCTTAGGGACATGGAGTGCCTAGACATATTCATAAGCGCGCCTCTTGAATTCAGGATTAAAAAGATGATGACAGAGCGAAATCTTAATGAAAGAGAGGCAGAATTACTTATACAAAGAAAAGATAAGGAACGCTCCGAATACTATAACTTCTTTACTTTTACCAATTGGGGCGTCGCGTCGAACTATGACCTATGTATAGATTCGACCATCCTCGGATATACCGGGACGGCCGAATTTATAATTGAGTTCGGAAGGCGCACCGGCCTTATCCGATAATTATTTTGCACACATTACAGCGGCAGCGATTGAGTTCAACTTGGTCTCAGCGCTGTCCGCTCTTGACACTAGCAAGCAAGGTGCCGTTGTTCCTACCAACATTCCGCCTTGCTTTACTCCTTTGCAGAGTTTGGAATTAGTCTTCCAGAAGACATTGGCCGATTCAATATTAGGGAACAAAAGACAATCTGCGTCTCCTGCAACCTCACTTTTAAGCCCCTTTATTTCTGCTGATTCCTTGTCTATAGCTACATCCAGAGCAAGAGGACCATCCCCGATGCATTGGCCCAATTGGCCACGAGATGCCATCATCGAAAGCATTGCACTTTCCATACAAGCCGGCATACTATCCAGCATCTGCTCTGAAGCTGCTATAAAGGCAATCTTAGGAGTATCAATGCCAAATGAGCGAGCTGTATCTCTTAAGAAACAAGCCACCTTAACCTTTTGACGGAATTCTGGTGCAGGAATAACAGCCATGTCACTTATAAACATCAGTTTATGATAATTAGGGTTATCTATTATGCCCACATGACTCAATAGTCCCTTTGCCGGAAGCAAACCTGTTTCCTTATTGAGTATGGCACGAAGGAATTTGTCAGTAGAGCATAGCCCCTTCATTAAAACGTCGCCCTGTTTATCGTGCACCATAGCAACGGCAGTGCTTACTGCTCTTAACTCAACAGGCTCATCCACTATTGTGAACTTGGCGGTGTCAAAACCTTGTTGAGCACAAACAGCCTCTATACGTGACTTGTCTCCGACCAAGATAGCTTCTACGAAACCCATCTGAGCAGCCTTGTAAGCAGCCTCTATACTGTGTTCATCCACGCCCCACGCAACTACGAGTTTGCGGGTAATGCCTTTCTCTTTTAACTCTGTGAAAAGCTCGGAAAAATTACTTATCATATCTCTTTAAACCTTTAGTTAGTCTCATAGTGTCTCTAGCAATCATAAGCTCCTCATCAGTAGGTATCAAAGCCACCTTAGCCGATGAGTCTGGAGAGGAAATGATTGCAGCATCGCGAGTTACATCATTAACAGCCTTGTCGATGCGTATTCCCATCCACTCGAAGTTCTTACATACATCTTCACGAAGCCAAGGATTGTTCTCTGCAATTCCAGCGGTAAAGACTATCAAATCCACCCCGCCCAACTCTGCTATATATGCGGCAACGAGTTTCGTTATGTCCAACACCAATTTATCTACCACCAGCTGTGAACGGCTATCACCTTGCTCGGCAAAACCTACCACATCACGCATATCTGAACTTTTACCAGACAATCCGATAAAACCGGACTTCTTATTCATTACATCCGTCATCTGGTCAGGGGTAAGATTTTCCTTCTTCATTATATAAGGAACTATATTAGCATCTATAATTCCGCAACGTGTTCCCATTATCATACCCTCAAGAGGAGTAAATCCCATAGAGGTGTCCACGCACTTTCCATTTTTTATAGCAGTTACCGAGCTACCATTACCTATGTGGCAAGTAATTATCCTACTGTTATTTATGTCTATACCGGCGACCTTGGCCCCTTCATGGCTTACATATTGGTGAGAAGTTCCGTGTGCTCCGTAACGGCGAACCCTGTATTTCTCATAATACTCGTATGGAAGAGCATACATATAATTTTTAGGAGCCATAGTCTGATGAAAAGCAGTATCAAAAACTACCACTTGCGGAACTTTAGGCAATACGGACTGAACTGCGCGTATACCAAGAATATGAGCAGGATTATGTAGAGGTGCAAAATCACAACATATCTTTATCTTCTCCATAACATCCTCATCCACAATCACTGATCCATTAAAAAAGTCTGCTCCTTGCACTATACGATGGCCTACAGCATCTATTTCATCAAAATGGGAAATAACCCCACAAGTAGGATCTGTAAGCATAGAGAGCACTATCTGCATCCCCTTTGTATGATCAGGAACACTCATACACTTTACTACTGGAGCTTTTCCAGTAGGCTTATGGGTGATCTTACTGTCTGGAAGTGAGATTTTTTCGAGATTACCTTTTGCTAAAAGTGAATAATCTTCTTCACTTCGCATATCTAGAAGCTGGTATTTTATCGACGAGCTTCCACAATTTATAACTAAAATTTTCATATTCTATAGAATTCGTTTTCCGCGCGCAAATTTAGCAAAAAAAGATGTATCTTCGCATTAAAACCAAACATAACTATGAAGGATAATAGTCCGCTTCTTATCATATCACTCCCCTTTGCCATCGGGGTTTTCACTTCGCTTTATTTCCCGGCATCGGGAGAAGCATCGCTTCTATACTATGGCACTGCAATAGGTGTGCTTCTATTGGCCGATACCATCTTTCTTTTTTATGCCAATACTTACATCAAAGTTATCACAAGTTCGCTACTCTTCTTTTGTGGTATACTGTCAGGAATAGTAGGAAAATGCTGTTTCGAGGGCAGCGGGCAGCCTGATTTTATTCTACAATCCTCTCTTGCTCTAAAAAACGCCATTCTAGAACTCCCAATTAAAGATAAAGATGCTAAAGGGTTGATATTGGCTCTCCTATGCGCAGACAGGCAAGAGCTTTCAGCTGAGGTCCGAGCTGTATTTCGGGCAAGTGGCGCATCGCACCTTCTAGCTCTATCAGGGCTTCACCTAGGAATATTGGCCGAAATGACGCGAAAAATGCTTTTGCCCTTAGGAAACAGCCCTGCGATGAAAATCATAAAAAGTGTGCTAATAATATCTTGCAGCGGATTTTACACATTCATCTGCGGAGCCAGTCCTTCCCTTGTGCGTGCTTTCCTGTTTATAAGTTTTTCCAATATCAACAGTCTGCTTCCATCTAGGAAAACCCCTGCTGTAAACTGCCTGCTAACTTCTTGTCTAATACAACTCTCGCTATCTCCGAAAGTAATAGAAAGTATCTCTTTTCAATTATCCTACCTCGCTTGTACCGGCATAATATTACTATACAGGCCTTTGGCAAATTGGTATCCCATACAAAAGGGGCTTGTCTTTAGAGTATGGAAATCTCTTGCGATGTCACTTAGTTGCCAATTGTTTACTGCACCTTTAGTCGCCTACAAGTTTAAAGTCCTGCCTAAATATTTTCTACTGACAAATTTATTTGCTATTCCTATTTGCGAAGCCTTAATATATCTTAGCGTGTTAAGCATATTAACAAGCGCCCTAGGAATATGTCCTGGAGCGCTCATAAATGTCACACAAAGATGTGCTCTTCTATTGATAAATCTTTTAGAAAAAATATCAGCTATTCCTTAATGCATCGGATTTGTGCCGCAAAATCTGTCTTACTTACATCACCCCATTCAAGGACCTTAGGTGTAGAAACAAAAATATATTTACATACCGGATTGCCATTATCGTCTGCCCAATAAAAAGCATAATCATTAAATCCCGTAAAACTATACTCTTTATCTATCAGGGTAGCATAACCGAAAGGCATTATATAGAGTTTATACTTATTTGTTTTCTTAACTTCAGGCCAGAATTCCCATAATCTTTCACCATTATAATAGGCATCGCACATCATGTCGCCAGATATTCCACCTAAACTATCCCATTCTGAAACTGTAGGAATTCGCCACCCTTCAGGACACGCCTTTATAGCATCCTCCCAAGTATAAAATCCACCCATAATGTCATCCGTAGCCTTTACGCTATAATATGAACTTCCTAATAGATATTTCCCATCCTCATCTTTCTGATAGTATGCTAGGTTCTCGGCTAACCACGACTTTCCGTTTATTGTGGTAATGCGATATCTTTTAGAATCACGAGCATCTACTATTTGAGGCAAATCCTTGCGATCACATTCGGTGAGAGATTTTTGACTTACGACTGTAGTAGTTAACTTTTTAGTTTTAGTATAATAACCTTTTGCCTCTGCCGTAGCCGTAATCGTGTATTCCCCTACTATATCCGGAATCGTAACCGGATAGGTGTCAATAGTATCCTTTACATTATCTTCCGAATTCTTATATGTGTACACGCGGACAACTTCTGCATCAGTTTCACTGTCAGGCACTTCCACTCCAGAAGACTTAAAAATGAACTGATCACCAGGATTTACAAAAACAGGGAGTTCCACCCCTACACTTAAATCACCTGACAAAGATTTATAAGTCGTCGTACTATCTTCATCTTTCTTACACGAGGCATATACAAGAGCCCCCAAGGCCAAAGCCGCTACTACCTTTATATACTTCATCTCTACTTTAAATAAAATATCCTACAAAGATGCATATTTTAGAGGAAAAAACCCCTATTTTTGTACAAATACTTTGCCGTTATGGGAAAAACACATGCTCTTTCAATCATATTATTAGGCGCCCTTTTATTTTCAGCCTGCCACAAAGAACCTTATTTTCAATTTCAAGGACCGGCACAAGGAGGCATCTACCGCGTCAAGTACAAAGGCGCAAGTATAAAACCAGCAGAGCTTCAAATAAAAGTAGACAGCCTGCTCACCGAAATAGACAATACTCTATCCGGATATAACTCGCATTCTCTTTTAAGCCAATTCAATTCGGGGGACTCCATTATTCTTTCTCCTATGTTCTTCGATCTATACGAATTATCATACGATATGTGGGAACGCTCGGAAGGAGCATTTGACGTGGCATGCGGACCCTTATTTGACCTCTGGGGTTTCGGATTCAAAGCATCTTCCGATCCGACCGAAGAACAAATCAAAGAGTGCCTTGGTGCATGCGGCACAGCAAGACTTAAAAAACCATCGGAACTAAAATCCCTTATAGGGGAAAAAATCCGTAGCACAGACCTCCTTCGCAAGGGGGAAAACGCTCCTCCACAGCTTAACTTTAATGCTATCGCTCAAGGATATAGCTGTGATGCTGTGGCAGATCTTCTAAAAAAATATGGCGTAAAAGATATGCTAGTCGACATAGGAGAAATCTACTGCTGTGGCAATGGCCCCAGCGGACTTGGCTGGACTATTGCCGTAGATAATCCGGTGGATGGAAACAACACCCCGGGAGCCGACATAAAAGAAATCTGGAATTCAGAAGGTCAAGCACTAGGCGTGGTAACTTCAGGAAACTATAGAAAATTCTATATCAAAGATGGGAAAAAATACTCCCACACCATAGATCCTCGTACGGGGTATCCAGTTTCACATTCACTCTTAAGTGCCACAGTAACAGCGCCAAATGCTAGCGAAGCCGATGCTCTTGCGACTTTTTTTATGGTAATAGGAAAAGAGGAGTCTATCGAATATTTGTGCGATCATCCACATATCCACGCTTTTCTGATAAGTGAAGACGTAGTGTGGAAAAACTGGTAGATACTAAGAAGCTGTTTTGAAATGCTTCTAAAGCGAGATAACGTGGTCTGCAAGGTCTGCCACAGCCACCCTATGAGTAATGCATATAATAGTCTTCGAGTGGTAATACCTTTCGTGAAGTCGCTCAAGGACAGTCATCTCCGTTGCAGGATCCAATGCTGAAGTAGACTCATCTAAAATAAGAATACCACCATCGTGCAATAAAGCACGGGCTATGGCTATACGTTGACATTGGCCCTCACTAAGACCCTTTCCTACCTCACTGCACTGGGTGTCGATGCCTAAAGGCAGGTCGAAAACGAAGTCTGCAGCAGCGCAATGCAGCACATCTGCCAATTCTTCTTCAGTGGCATTAGGCCTGGCGAGCAGCAAATTCTCCTTTATCGTCCCACTTAAAAGGGAATTTCCCTGAGGAACATACATAAAATTACCTCTCGTATCCATACCTACAGGTATATTCTCTTTCTTATTCGAAATGGTAATACTTCCTGAATTAGGTTTTAGAACTCCCAAAATTAAAGCCGCTAAAGTACTCTTCCCCTTTCCCGTAGGTCCACATACGGCAGTAAGTTCACCCGACTCAAAATCACAGGAAAAATCATCAAATACCTTTGTTCCATTCTCATAGGAAAAGCACAAGTTCTTAACTGAAACAGAAAGAGCCCCACTTAAAATTCTCTGCCCCTGAGTGGCATCGTTTTTCATTTCATCAATATCCAAAAGCCTCTCTTCTGAAGAAAGAGCCTTTATAAAAGCAGGAATATATGATGCCAATGAAGCGACTGGCCTTTGTACCTGACCAACTAATTGAAGAAAAGCCACCATAAGTCCGTATGTCACACTTCCATCACGCAAACCATAAACGCCCCACAGAAAAGCCGTTAAATAGCCTGCGGAAAATCCTGCCTGCATAAAAAAACGGGAAATGGCGGAGTAGTCCAAGCGTGTTCGAGTCTTTGACAGTTCGTCGTGCTGTAGTTTGTCCAACTTATCTCCTACCATCTTCTCTGCGCCAAGCGTCTTTATAAGAATACGGCTCTGAAGATGTTCCTGGATGTGGCCCTGTATTCGCCCATCAAGAGTTCTGATATCAGAAGATAATGCCCTTAATTTCTTGAAATACAAACGTGCCGCTACCACAGCGACTGGCATTATCCATATTATTATCCATGCTAGTTTACTTGAAAAGACAAAAAGCATCGTGGCTGCAGCAATAAGCTGTACGATGGTAACCACCGCTGAAGGCAAACTTACACACAAAAACTCACTTACGACCCGTATATCTTCCTCCAATCTATTAACCACATCGGCGCTGTGATATTTATCCCTTCCATTCCAACTGCTACTTAAAGCCTTGTCAAATGCCCTCTTTCTAATATCAAGTTTAGCCTTTACACTTACCTCCCCTTCTATCCTTTTAGAAAAAATTCTAAACCCTATTTGTGCCACCATCAAGATGACCATTATAAAGACATTTCGATTTAAAGAAGCATCCAAAAGCCCTGTAGCGATATCTACCACTCGCTTACTGTACCATACAAACGCCAGCGAACAGGCAGCCTCCAAAAGGTACACGAAACTACATCCGAGAACTCTCGGGAGAATAGGGCGCAGTAACTTAACAAGCCCGTTAAGACAAACTTTAAAATCCTTCATCAATCGACTATTACTCCGATTTCGATCCATTTATCCAGAAGGGCACGAGCATCCGAAAGTGCAATCTTCCTATCTATTTCATACTCTTCCACCAAAAGATCGGCAAGCGTATCAAGATCAAAATCACGTCCACTAACGGACTTCCACAAAAAGGCCGCAGAGCCATTAAGTGAAAGCATTTTATTAAAATTCACCAGTCTAGCGTCCTCCGGAACGACTACATATTCCCCACAAATTTCTCTTAATTTAAAACCATCTGCTATCTTCATAATTATTATCGTGTTATTTCTTTCTTATTTTCAATACAATAAGCCTTCTGTATACGGCCAACACCACACGCCTTATCAGATACGGCTGAGCATTCCAAAACTTTACACGAGTCCGATACAAGGAGCTTGATACATCAACCGGGCGCTTCCCATTTTTCAGCACCTCCACCACCTTTCCCTTCACATCGGAGAGTGCACATATTTCAGTTCCTTTCAAATTCCCATCGCCCTTAAGTACCACACTCTTTCCTTCAATCTTTTGAACGCGGTGAAGGACATATTCGCCATTTGGTAACTTTGAGAGTACAGCATCGCCTACCCCCCACCATGTTTGGGCCAATTTCACACTATCCCTATCCCCCACTATAAAAGGTAACATAGAGCATCCCTTTACCTCTATAACAACAGTTTTACCTTGAGAGAGCAGTTCACAAACATTGGCAAACAATATTCTGTTTGGTACTACAAAACTCATCCTTTAACTCCATTATAACATACCAGCGCTGCCTGTGCGTCAGGAAGGCACTCGAGAGTAAAACAGTGTACTTTTTTTACGACCTCGCATAGCGTAGTATGCAGATCATCAGCCATCTTGGCATCGAACTTAATCCCAGAAGTCGATGAATAGACTAGAGCATACGCGCTGACAGTTCCTAAAGGCGTAATTTTATCATACAGAGCTCTTCTTATCTCTACCATCGCCCCTACCGGATAGGACTCATTATGATAACAAGACGTCTTGCCACTCCAAGGCGAGCCATACACCATAACAGTGCCATCCGAGAGCACTCTTACGATAGGATTATCGTCGTTGAGCAAGTGACTTCCGGGGACATTTTTCAGCCACATCCGAGAATGGGTGCTTTTCCCTGTCCCACTTTTCGCTAAAAAAAGATATGCCTTACCTCCATTTTCAATAACAGAGGCGTGCATCTCTAATGTAGCTAACCCGGATGTTCTAAAAGCATATTGCAGCATCAAAGCGTTATTCAGTGCGAATAGAGACTGGGTCTCATCCAATATTTGAAGCATTGAGTGGGTGAATGATTCGTTCATCCATAAACGCATAGACACTTTCATATCGGAAGTGGGGGAAGATTCGAAAAGCCAATTCACCCCACTTTTATATATAACAATTTTAGTCTCTCCCGGCTCAGTCGGCTGGTCATAATATAGAACTCTTTCGCCCTCATCCAGTTCGTTCACTACATTCAGTTCGAAAATCGCTCCATTATTATTCTTAACAGCAAAAGGGTCATATTGCCCCATCAAGCCCCATAATGGACTTTCATCAGGAATAATGACCCTAAAAATATGTCCTGCTACTGAAAATTCTCTTTGCATATCTTTCAAAGATACAAAGAATTCTCGTAATTATCTCACTCTCATCGCACGCAATGAGTTCAAAATGGCAATAACTGTTACGCCGACATCCGCAAATACAGCCTCCCACATATTTGCTACGCCCAAAGCACCTAATATTAAGAAAAGCACCTTCACGCCTATTGCAAACACTATATTCTGCTTTACTATTCGCATAGTCTTTCTAGCAATCTTAATGGCACACGCAATCTTCAACGGGTTATCATCCATAAGAACTATATCTGAAGCCTCGATGGCGGCATCGCTTCCAACTCCTCCCATAGCAAATCCAATATCTGCCAATTTTAACACCGGAGAATCATTTATCCCATCTCCTGCGAAGGCCAACACGCCGTCAGGATCATCGTTTTTCATCTGCTTAACCCGCTCAACCTTATCTACTGGCAATAAAGCCGCATGATACTCGTCTATCTTTAAGTTTGAAGCCACTTCGCCAGCCACTTCATCTTTATCCCCGGTAAGCATTACTGTTCTGCGAACGCCAAGAGATTTTAACTGAGCGATAGCCTCTTTCGATTGAGACTTAATAGAATCCGATACCACAATACATCCCATATACTTCCCATCACAAGCCACATAAACGATGGTGCCTATTTTTGAAATAGCATCGGGAATTACGCCAGCGCGGCGCATCAACTTTTCATTACCTACGTAAACATTCTCGCCATCCACCTTGGCACAAACTCCTTCTCCGGAAAAATCTATTACATCACTAACTCTCGAGGTGTCAAGATCTTCCGTACATGACTGGCGAAGTGAAACGGCTACTGGATGAGTAGAAAAGCTTTCTGCAAGTGATGCCTTCTGTAATACTTCTTCCTTAGAATAACCGCTAGCCGGTTCTATATCACTAACTGAAAATTGGCCTTTAGTCAAAGTCCCCGTCTTGTCAAAGACCATAGTTCTCACCTTGGCCAATGTCTCCATATAATTGGCCCCTTTAACCAGTATACCCTTTCTCGAGGCCCCACCTATACCTGCAAAAAAAGTAAGAGGGATAGAAATCACAAGGGCGCATGGACAAGAAATGACTAAGAAAATCAATGCTCTATGAAACCATTCAGCCCAAGCGCCTCCCATTAGAAGAGGTGGTAATACGGCCAACAATACAGCTGAGCCCACCACCACTGGAGTATATATTCTGGCAAACTTGGTTATGAATTTTTCAGTTTTCGCCTTTCCGTTATCGGCATTTTCAACAAGTTCAAGGATTTTCGAAACAGTCGACTCTCCGAAAGTATTCGTTGTACGCACATGTAAAAGCCCTGTCATATTAAGGCTGCCGCTTAATACCGAATCTCCTACAATAACCTCACGCGGAAGACTTTCTCCTGTTAATGCGGATGTGTCCAGAGCGGACTCTCCCGAACATATCACTCCATCGATAGGTATTTTTTCTCCAGGCTTCACTACGATTTCACTGCCAACCGGGACTTCTGATGGTGATACTTTTTCTATCGACTCCCCTTTTACAAGATTGGCATAATCGGGACGGATGTCCATAAGAGAGGAAATAGATGAGCGGCTTCTGCTCACCGCAATGTCAGAAAACAACTCTCCTACTTGATAAAAAAGCATTACAGCCACCGCTTCCGGATACTCTCCTGTGGCGAACGCTCCTATCGTGGCTGCAGCCATAAGAAAGTGCTCATCGAGCAATTCCCCGTGAAAAATACTTTTTAAGGCATCATACACCACATCGGCCCCGGCGACAAGATAAGCGGCTACGCATAACCATAAACGAACAAGGTTAGAAATTGGCAAGAAAAACACGATAATCATCATCAGAACCACCATGATGATACGCACTAACATAATCTTTTGCTCCTTCTCCATAATAATTAAATCTATTTAATCATACCCACCATTTCCCCTCTAACTTCAAATAATGACCAGCATCATCTTTCTTTCTGTCTATACTCTCGAAAAACAAAGATAAATCCGAAGCTGTTTTTCACTATTTATTAGCGAAGAAATAGTTTATGTATTCTGTCTTCAAAAACAGATGCAAATTTATTCTAAAGAAGGTGCAACTCGGTTGCAATAATTAATTAGAAATTTTTCGGCAGTGCGGACAAAGTCCTTTAAGCAGATACTCCACTTCGTGAAGTTCAAAACCCTGCGGATAATTGACTATCGGTATATGGATGTCTTCAAAACAATATGTCTTGTGACACTTCTCACAATAAAAATGACAATGCAATTCCTCCACCCCGCATTCATGATCGTTATGACAATAACAATACTTCGTGGAGCCACTGCCATCCTCCGTCTCGTGAACAAGATGGTGCTCAGAGAAAAGAATCAAAGTCCTGAAAATACTGGACTTATCTACACTTTCGAGTTCTGTTTCTAAATCGTTTAGGCTAAAAGTGTCACTGTACTTGGATATAGCCTTCAAGACAAGTATCCTTACCGGTGTAGGACGGATACCATGCCTTGAAAGTACATCTCCATATTTATCTTGTATATCGGCAGACATTTTTAATTAAATTATGGCCTAGGTCCCCTTGGTCCAGGACCGCCAGGACCACGCATGCCGCCATTATTACCACCGAAATTACCGAACCTATAAGTCAATGACAATATAAGATATCTACCTAAAGTATTATTCTTTGACTCTGTATGATAGTTAGCAGTATCGGTTACAGTCAAATTCTTTGCCTGACCCAATATATCATATCCCTTGACAGAAAGCGTCATTTTATTATTCAAAAGTGACTTTTGTAGTTCAAGGTTCAACACATACTCCGATGGCTGAGCAGTAGAATAACCGTTATACCAGTTATAATTAAACTCGCCCTTGGCACTTAATCCAACTAAATCCCAAGTCCATGTAGCAGTAGTACGAATCTGATTATTAAAAGTAGTGGTATGGTCCTTTACATCTTCTATCGAATACCTACTGGAATTGATCCTTGTACGACCGGATAGTTCGAGTTCAAGTGCATCATTTCTGTATTTGCCTGAAAGCCTTTCAGTAAAATTGAATGATTGCGTCCCGTTTTCCACCAATTTCGATTTAATAACGGCATAGTCTCCAAAGAACTTGTCATAATCAAGAGAACCATCCGATTTAAGATAATCAGAAGTGTTGATGTCAGTACCTACATAGTTAGATGAACTGCTCCAAGAGAACCGACTCATATTCATAATAGTAAAGCCAGAACGCTTGATAGGAAGATTCATATAGATATTGAAATCGGCCGAGAAATTTGACTTTCCATTTACAGGCATGGTGTAAGCTATACCATTAGTGTACCACGATGCATTAACTATAGGATTATCATTATATGTGGCCCCCCAGCGAGCATTTACCGAAGCATAACTCTGCTTGTTATTATACCTAACATCACCTCTAAGCCCATGACTAAAATAAGGAGAAAGGTTAGGATTACCGAATGAAACCGAAAGAGGGTTGGAATTATCAGCAACGGTTATCAATTGAGAAGTCCCCGGCTGAACACTACGCCCAAAATAAAAGGTTCTAAAACTGCCGTTTTCCCCAATATCGAAATGCATCATGGCATTAGGAGCCCAATTTATGCGATACATAGTTGTATCTACTTTATAATCGGCGGCAGATGCTGTATAATTATGGGTCTTTGTAGGCTTCGCAGACATACCCACCTGAACTCTAAATCCATCCCCTTGATAAAGGGCATTTACCCCAATCTCTTGATTAATATAATCATTTACTATGCTATTGGAATAATTGGCTGCTACCTCTCCTGTCTCCACATCGATAGTGGTCTTATCAGATTCTGAACGATTCCAGCTATACGAATAGTTGGCCTCCATATAGAAGTTACCTCCTAGAGGTTGTGTAAAAGTGGCATTTCCCCATAGGCTGTATGAATTTTGATCCTGTTTATAACTCTGATTCACAGAAGTTATATCGTCATCTACACTACCATTTCCAAATACAGTCGTAGTAGAAGTATTATATCCATTAAGATTATTCGTACTTATACTATAATTTCCCATGATAGTCATAGTCTGACCCGGCATCCAAAGCCTTTGACGCAGAAGGGCAAATCCCTGAGTGCTAAGGTTTTTATTATCTCCATAGTTCGATTTTTCACTGGAGTTAGTATTGTGCGTATTACCATCTGAAGTATAATATGTCTTAGTAAAATCTGTGCTACTTTCCGAGAAATTACCCTTTCCGAAGTTAATCTGAGGCTGGAAAATAATAGAAGTGTTATCTGAGAATTTATGTTCAAGCCTCATCCCAAATCTGTGTCCACCAGAATAAGAAGAACTGACACCTTCAGAATTATAAAGCAAATTTGAATCTTCCAAGTAAGTAGTCTTCGTAGACTCTTCCTTTACATCCTTATCAGTGGAAGTATACCCATATTCTCCACTGACGCTCATTCTATCATCAAAAAGATTGGTTCCTACATTAAGACCTGTCATAAAGGAGGTAGTGATACCATTACCACGGCCCCAGCCTCCTTGGCCACGGCCCATTCCACCGCCTCGAATATTGCCCATCATCTCACCGGAGAGATCACGAAAAGCGCGGTCATTGGTATTATTGGCATTAAGAATAAAAGCCAACTGTGTTTTTTCTGTGAATTTACCGGCAAAGGCAAGCCCTTGATAGCGATAGTCTCCTTTCGTATCAGTACTTGGCACATCGTGTCCACCGCCTGCTGAAGCGTTACCGAAAGTACCATTCATCATTCCAGGCTTAATAGATAGATCTATTATGGTTTCTTCTTCCCCGTCATCGATACCGGTGAACTGTGCCTGATCAGATTTCTTCTCTATAACCTTGACCTTATCCACTATCTTAGCTGGCAGGTTCTTCGATGCCAATTGTGGATCATCCAAAAAGAAAGTCTTGCCATCTATGGTGATTTTATCAATACTTCTACCATTATGAGTAATACTTCCATCCTCAGAAACTTCAATACCTGGGATTTTCTTTAACAAATCCTCAAGTACATCATTTTCCGTCGTCTTTACCGATGATGCCGTAAAAGAAATCGTGTCGGATTTCATCTGAATAGGATTACCGACGGCTGACACCTTTGCGGCTGCAAGCTGCTCCTCATCAGGTATGAGTTTTAATTCACCTAGGTCAACATCTTTATCTTTTACCTCGAATGTCTTTTCGAAAACTTTATATCCGAGCAATTCCGCCTTAATAACATACTTTCCTGGCTTAATTTCCGAAATACTGAGTACGCCATTCTCATCTGAAAGCGCATAAGCCGTAGGCTTATCTGCACCCGGTTGTGCCACAACAGCCGTTACAAAAGAAAGCGCTTCTTCTGTGGAATTGTCCTTTATTACCGCCTTTACACTATAACGGGACTGCGCGAACATAGCCGCACAAAGAAAAAGACCGAATAAGGTCAAACAGGATTTAAGGTTTAATCTTTTCATACACATTATTTTATTCTCTCCGGGTGTTCTGCCATGAATTTTTCCCATGATAAAGAACTTTTAACACTAGAGAATGGATTTCCCTCCTCATAGTAATGGCAAAGTGCTATAGCCAAGGCATCCGTAGAATCGAACGGATAATCTTCAAGTTTAATGCCAAGAGTTTTCTGCACCATCAAACTTACCTGTTCTTTCGATGCCGCCCCATTCCCACAAATAGCGATTTTAGCCTTTCGTGGAGCATATTCCGTTATCGTCAAGCCCTTTTCATAAGCTGTTGCCAATGCTACGCCCTGCGCCCGGCCCAACTTAAAAATAACTTGGGCATTCTTTCCCAAGAAAGGAGATTCTATCGCAAGACAATCAGGATAATAGTTATCGCAAACGCCGCTAACGAACTCCCTTATCGATGCAAGCTTAGCGTATGAGTCTTTTTCTTTTCTCATATCCAACACTCCAGCATCAACGAATTCCGGCTTTCCTTTTTCGTTAACACGAACAATCCCGAAACCAAACAGATTAGTTCCGGGATCTATTCCAAGTATAATCCTTTCTTTCAACTTAGTCAATCTTATCAAATCCAGTATAAGGACGAAGCACCTCAGGGATTATAATTCCATCCGGAGTCTGATTATCTTCCAAAAGTGCCGCAACCACACGAGGGAGAGCAAGTGAACTTCCATTTAGAGTATGCGCCAATTGAGTTTTCCCTTCTTCGTCACGATATCTTAAGTGTAGTCGATTAGCCTGATATGTTTCGAAATTACTTACTGAAGAAATCTCAAGCCATCTTCCCTGAGCAGCGCTCCATAATTCAAAGTCATAAGTTATGGCAGAAGTGAAAGACAAATCACCACCGCAAAGACGAAGTATCCTATATTTAAGACCTAGTTTATTAACCAGTTTTTCCACATGCGCAACCATCTCGTCTAGCGCGGCATAACTATTTTCAGGTTTTTCCACACGCACGATTTCCACCTTGTCGAATTGATGTAAACGATTAAGTCCGCGTACATCCTTTCCATAAGACCCGGCTTCGCGACGGAAACAAGGCGTATAGGCTGTCAATTTCTGAGGCAATTCGTTAGGCTGAAGAATGACATCCCTAAAAATATTGGTTACAGGCACTTCAGCTGTAGGAACCAGGTAAAAATCGTCAAGATTAACGTGGTACATTTGACCTTCCTTATCCGGAAGCTGACCTGTTCCAAAACCGGATTCCTTATTCACGACAACAGGAGGTTCCACTTCCCTGTATCCTGCCTCTGTGTTACAATCCAAGAAGAAATTGATGAGGGCTCTCTGCAATTTAGCACCTTTCCCTTTATAAACCGGGAATCCGGCACCGGTAATCTTAACACCGAGATCAAAATCTATGATATCATATTTCTTAGCCAACTCCCAATGTGGTAAAGCTCCTTCCGGTAGTTTAACCTCCGGGCCACCCATTTTAACTACCAAGTTATCATTTGAATCCTTTCCTTCTGGGACCAAATCGCAAGGCATATTAGGCAGTAGCACCAAATTATCTTCCAATTCCTTAGAAGCCAGTTCCATACGTGCAAGCAAATCATTTGACTTAGCTTTTATGGTTGCGACTTCGTTTTTCACTTCCTCTGCTTCGTCTTTTAGGCCCTGTTTCATAAGAGAGCCTATCTGCGCAGCTTTCTGTTTCTGAATGGAAAGCAAGGCATCACTTTCAGTTTGAAGTGAGCGGCGCAAGGAATCCAATTCTAGCACCTTATCCACTATGGGTTTAGCATCGAAATTCTTAACCTTTAGTTTTGCAATCACCCTCTGTGGGTCATCGCGAAGTGTTTTAAGTGTCAACATATCATTATTATTTTTATTTCAAAAATGAAAAAGGACCCACACTCCTATCTCGAAGAGTGTGAGTCCATTAATTTCAACTCCCCCGAGATTAGTTCTCAAAAGGAACGACCGACACGTATGATTTATTTTCTCTCTTACGAGTGAAAATTACCGTACCATCTACAAGTGCGTAAAGAGTATGATCTTTACCCATTCCTACATTTTTGTCTGGATTATGAACCGTACCTCTCTGGCGAACTATGATGTTACCAGCTTTTACAGTTTCACCACCGAACTTCTTGAGTCCAAGACGCTTGCTTTGTGACTCACGACCGTTCTTTGAACTTGATTGACCTTTCTTGTGTGCCATAATTCAATTTCGTTTTAATTAAGCGAGTACAATCTCAGCGATCTGAATCTTTGAGAGTTTCTGACGATGTCCGTTGCACTTATCAAATCCTTTGCGACGGATTTTCTTAAATACCAAAACTTTATCAGCTCTGGCGTCATCTGCGAGCACTGTAGCCTTAACGACTGCGCCCTTTACATAAGGAGCTCCTACTTCGACCTTTCCCTCATTATCTACGAGAAGGACCTTATCGAACTCCACTGCAGCACCCTTTGCCTCCGGAAGACGGTTGCAAAAGATCTCATTGCCTGTTTCAACTTTGAACTGCTGACCAGCAATATCAACAATAGCGTACATAAAAAACTTTATTAAAAGTTTCGACCGCAAGCGGATCTCTTCTGGAGAACTCTTATGGAGCTTAACGGCCATAAAATCGGACCGCAAATATAAGAAAACTCTTTCAATCTTCAAATAAAATTAGATATCTCATTTGCAGACTCTCAAAAAAATTCTATTCAACAGGTTTTACTATTCTAAATCCGTATCTTTCGCCCTGCGTAGGAGAAGTAGACATTCCCTCCCTAGCAGCACAGCGACACTGGGCTGGTGATGTAGCAAAACTTCCGCCTTTCACTACCCTCAACTCATCACTAGTCGTATCCGGACCTACTGGGTCAGTAACTTCCGAAGTGCCTAAATCGTATACAAAATAATCTGCGCACCATTCATATACATTTCCGTGCATATCATACAATCCATACGCATTAGGCTGATACGAGCCTACCTCAGTAGTTTTACGTGGAGGATTACCACCGACAAAGGTTATTCCACCATTGCCATCTTTATAATCATATTCATTGGTAGACATATAATTCGCCATCTCGCCAGTTAGACGCTTTCCGTCACCTAGTCCGAACGGCAGGTCATTCAATCCGCCACGACAAGCATATTCCCATTGAGCCTCGGTCGGAAGCGAGCCTTCAGCCCATTGAGCAAACTCAGAAGCCCCATACCAAGTTACATTGATAACAGGGAAATTTTCATATCCGGCAACAGGAACCCATGTTTCAGTAGTCGAATCATAATGAAGCCCCCAGTCAGTCGAATTAGAGCTGGCATATAATAGAACGGTTTGTGTAGAAGTTGATTTTCCATCCGACTTAACTCCAGTATCATTCAAAAATGCAGCATACTGCGCATTTGTTACCTCGTATGTTCCCATTTGAAAAGCTTTGGTAATAGTCACCTTATGGCGAGTCTCATTATAAAGCCTACGTGGCTCCTTCGGCAGTTCACCTGTCTTACCATCCGGACTTCCCATATAAAATGTTCCTGCTGGAATGGTCACAAATTCCATTTTAATTTTCTGCTCATCTTCATAAACCATAATATCACACTCCCCATAATGAGCTTGTGGCCACAAGGTTGATTTAGCAGTAATTTTAGTATTGCCCTTGGACTTGGCTTCAACTATACCAGTTTCTCCAACCACAGCTACAGACTCATCACTGCTTGCCCAGACAATCATATCATCGTTGTCTACTGGTGTAACTGAAATTAGAACTTGATATGTTTCGCCAACCTTCAAAGACTTAGAAACCTCTTCACAAATAATGTAATCGATAGGTCTAGGCTTCGCCGTCACGGTGCAAATCTGAGTCTTACCACCTACAGCCACCTTGATCTCTGCAACGCCTTCTTTTGCAACGGCACGCACCACACCATCTTGACCGACAGTGGCTATGTTATCATCACTACTGCTCCACTCAAAAGGGTAATTTTCTTCCAACGCAGCCTCCGGGCTTATTCTAGCCTTGAGTTTAACCTCTTTTGTTCGAATCAAATCAAAAGCCGTCACTGCCGTATTTGTTTCGTCATCCGCGTATGATATTACAATTTCCTCTACAGGAACTGCCGTAACATCAAAACTACATACAGCAGTCTTACCACCGGCCTGGGCACTGACATTAGCTTTACCTATAGCCAAAGCCTTTACCAGACCTGTCTCGTCAACCGTAGCCACAGATTCGTTATCACTTGACCAAGTAACAGTCTTCTCTATGGCATTTTCCGGGAGGACTTCTGCGGTTAATTGAATCTCGTCACCTCTCACCAGTGAAACCTCACTATAGTTTAGATTTACTTTAGATACAGATCTATCCTCTTCTTCCTTTTGACAAGCTGCAGATGTCACAATCATAGTCAATAAAAAAACCAATGCTCGCAACGAATAAAACTTGCTGAACTTGCCGGTCATTCCCACATTTTGTAGAAATGATAATTTTCCTACACGACCTTGTCGTGTGGATAATTTTTTGTAGCTTCTCATATTGTATATAAACTTAAGTTTTGGTAGTAATGTTCGCTATAATGTTATGCTTTCGATGTTATGACGCCAGTGAGATTACGATTCGCAACAAAACGCCTTAATTCAATGATAATCACTATAAAAAGAAACAATACACTACTATCTAACTGACTACAAAAATATACAAATTGTCCCTATATGCAAATATTTTAATTACTATTTTTTCAAAAAAATTTCTATATTTCTCTTTCTATGATTTCGAGACACATACGACCATTATGGTAGGGACACTTCCAAAAACCGGCAATATCATCTGTGGTATTCGGCGTCCCGTCCGGAAGAACGCTCCAATACCATTCTCCTTGCGGACGAATTAAATACTTTTTAATAAACTTCCACTCATTATCGGCAGCCTCCATCCATTTAAGCAGACCGGTCCTTTGATATTGAGCAACACAGCCAACCACAGTCTCGGCCTGAACCCACCAATGGCGTTCACCATCTTTAAGCCCCTTTGTTGGGTCATATTCGTAAATCATCCCATTTTCAGGCGAAAAGCCCTCCATAGCAGCGGTGGCTACCTTACTGCAGACGAGTTCAACCTTTGCACATAATTTCTCATCCCCTAACACTTCTGCTGCCTCATCGAGTAACCAAGAAGCCTCTATATCGTGCCCATAAGAAACTGCAGTAGAATGTGGGGTCCAATCATCGCCGAAGAACAAGCCAAGATGTCCATCGTGGCAAATAATCTTGTCCATGAATATATTAATGAGATTTTCGAGTCTATCGTGCAGTACTTTATCTTTCCATACTCTATATAGATTAGTATATCCTTCAAGTATATGCAAATGGGTGTTCATGGTTTTCGAATCATTCTGATCCTTGTCAGAAAGACGCATATCTGCTATTTGCCCCCAATCGCGAGTGCACGCCTCGATATATCCGTTATTAACGGCATCGTAACTATGCCTCTCTATACTCTTATAAAATGACTTTGCCAGCGAAAGCGCTGACTCATTCCCAGTAGCCCTATAATACTCCGAAAGAGCATAAATCGCAAAAGAGATAGCATAAAACTGCTTTTTAGTATCCTTAGGCTCGCCTTTTTCGGTAAGGCTCCAATATACACCACCATACTCCTTATCTGTAAAATGATTACAGATTTCATTATAGGCCCTTGTAGCAATGTCAAGATACTGAGGATTATGCAAGACCCTATAAGCAGAAGCAAAAGTCCAAAGAATACGCGAATTAAGGATTGCTCCTTTCTCCGCGCCATGAACGATCACGCCTTTACCATTCATTCTTCCATAAAACCCTCCTGCTGGGTCTACCATCTTATGCATCCAAAAAGGAAGAATATCTCCTTCCAATTCTTTAATTATTGATTCTCTATTCATATTAGACGAAATTTATCCAATTACTTCGACACTTGAAAGAACGCATCGGAAAGATGCTAAAAAAAGCATTATAATTGTCAAAATTATATTTGTTTGCCTACACGTATGTGCGTAATTTTGCATAGAACAAAAGTCCAATTAATTAAACGCGCTAGAACAACAATTAGAATGAACAATAGTAAAATCTCGCTTAAGGAAAAAATAGGATACGGACTGGGGGATATGTCGTCTTCGATGTTTTGGAAAATCTTTTCCTACTATCTCCCTTTCTTTTATAGTAATATTTTCGGGCTTACTCTGGACCAAGTGGCTCTATTACTTGTAGTAACCAGAATCTGGGATGCTGTAAGTGATCCTATGATGGGTATTCTATCCGACAGAACGAAGACCAAATGGGGCAAATATCGCCCATACCTTCTATTGATGGCCGTCCCTTTTGCCTTAAGTGGAATATTTCTATTCTCCACGCCCAATGCTTCCTCAACTATGAAGTTAGTATGGGCCTATCTTTCCTATATAATGATGATGACAGTCTATACTGGCATCAATGTTCCTTATGGGGCTATGCTGGGAGTAATGACAGATGACTCTAACTCAAAAACAGTCCTAAGCTCGTTTCGAATGTTTTTCGCATACGGAGGAAGTTTCTTGGCCCTATTCTGTTGGGAGCCGCTATGCCGGTTTTTAGGTGGATATAACAGCTCAACCGGATGGCAGAACGCCATGATAGTAGTATCTGTTTTTTGTCTTATTCTCTTTTTGTTATGCTTTAAACTAACCAATGAGAAATTACATACATTCAGCAAAGCCTCTATAGGCAGCGACCTTAAGTCGCTATTGAAAAATGCCCCTTGGTGGATCCTTATAGGAGCTGCGATTTGTTCAAACCTCTTCTGCACAGTACGTGGTAGCGTAGCAGCCTATTTCTTCAACGATGTGATAGGACAAAACGTACATCTAAATCTCGGTCCTTTCAGCTTTCTTTTCTACGCCGGGCTATTCCTCTCAATCGGAGAAATCTGCAATATGGTCGGAGTAGTATTAGCGGTTCCGCTTTCTAAAAAACTCGGAAAAAAAAGCACTTACATGCTATCCTTTGTCGTTCTTATTATATTGAGTGCTTTATTTTTCTATATTCCGGCCAGTCAAGAAGGTTATTATTGGATGCTTGTTCTTCAAATAGTTATCAGCATATTCACCGGAGTCATTTCGCCTCTGGTATGGAGCATGTATGCAGATGTAAGTGACTATGCGGAAAATAGGGACGGGAATGCCTCCACCGGGTTAATATTTTCATCGGCATCAATGGCTCAAAAATTCGGTGGCGCTTTCGGTGGATTTGCAGTGATGTGGCTTTTAAAGGCATTCGACTACAACACCGCTTCGGGAGCTGTTCAAAGTTCAGAAGCCATAAACGGCTTATGGTTATTAATGAGTTGGATTCCTGCAGCAATAGCAAGTATTGCCGTGGTTGTCATCTTCTTCTACCCTCTTAGCAAGAAAAAGATGTATGCTATTCAAGCATCTCTAGCGAGCAAACGCAAGGAATACACGGGCACAAGACCAGAAGTAAGCGAATCGGAAGAATTAGCATCTGGAATTTGGATGGGACTTCCTAAAGCAATGCGGTGGATTATAATCGCTCTTGGAATAATATTAGCTGTAGAATTGCTCTTTGTAATCTTCAACTAATACAGTCTTTAGACAAGCACATGCTTTTTACTGTAAAGTGCACGAAAATCTTTCGGTGAACGCCCCTTGATTTTTTTAAATTGACGATTAAAATTAGATATGTTATTGAAGCCTGTCGAAAAACATATCTCGGAAATGGTCTTGTTCGTATCTACCAACTCTCGACAAGCCTTGGCAATACGCATATCTATGATATAATTAGAAATGTTTTTCCCCGTTTCCGACTTAAAAAAACGCGAGAAAGCCGATTCCGACATACAGGCAACTTCAGCTACATCTTTTAAAGTAATCGGTTTAGCATAATTTTTATCGATGTACTCATAAACTTGAGAGATTCTCCTGGACGGACCCTTCATCTCAGTCTTCTCAACTTGCTTACCAGAAAGAACTTCCATTTCAGGGTCGAGAGAAAGTTCATACAAAAGATTCAAGAAAGTGGTCATCATATAAAAACCTTTTGTCTCATTAGCAAGAGAATGGAGCAAGGAACGAACTTTCAAAACAGTAGAAACTGAAAAAGAAATTCCATTCTTTCCAAGTTCCAACATCCGCTTCACACTTCTAAACTGAATTTTATTTAACAAAGAGCCGTTAATAGTATCAGGAGCGAACTGAATAGTGATCTCATTTACCATACCGGATGGCCGCATGTTCCCATTTAACCAGCCATGTGGTAAGTCGGTATTTGAGATAAGCACCAATTCATAATCTGAAATCTCTTTTACGGAATCTCCTACTACGCGTAAAGCTCCGGGAGCTCCTTCTACATAGTTGAGCTCGAAAACATTATGGGTGTGAATAGGAAAGTCAAAACGATCTTTTCTTCTAGCTATGACATACAAACAATTCTCCTCTGTCAACGGAGTCACTTCCTTATGGATTGAAGATATTTGTAACTGTAAATCTTGAGGCATTTTCTGTATCATAACATATATATAATTGCGGCCACCTTACTCTATCTTTTGAAGATTTGCCAGATGGAGAAGATGGTCGCAATTTACATAAAAATATTACTTTTCAAAAATCATCACATAATTACGTGGACCATATACGAACCTGTCAACATCATTCCAACGCGATGAAGTAGGTGTCTCCATCTCATCTGTGCCAATCTCGAAATCAAAACCGAACATACCACTTGGGATGTCAATAGTCTTGTCGTGTATAAAAGTGTGTGTGCCTGGTTCAAGCAGATTGGCTTTGACCCCATTATCAAAAGTAATCACAAATGACGAAAGATCGATTTCGAACTCGTGTTCTCCGTGAGGCAACAAGCCATAGAACTTGGAAAGATCTTCGCCTGTATCCTTCCATATATAACTCCAGAAGGCTCCATCCTTTCCTGCAGAATAGTCAATCGTCCCCTTTATGGTTGTTTCATTCTTTTCCTTTATTGTGACATTCAATTCATTGTCCGACTCGTTCCATATAGAATCATCCCAAACCCAACTTTTATCTATAGGACTAATAAAAGCAGGATCATCACCAGTACCGCCTAAAACCCAGATACCAAAAGGTGAACTGTTGCCACCGCGTACATTCCATAAACCATGGAACGAATCGAAATCAAACTTCTCGTCAGGTTCTTGTGGTGCCACATATAAAAAGTCCTCATCTATAGTACATGATGCCTGTGGTGTGTGGAATGAGGCATCCATTGAGGCGAGTTCTATCAGAACAACCGTTGGCATACAAACTATAGCATTATACTCACTGTACATGTTATTCCAATCCTCTTTACCTCCGGTTATATCGAATCTTATCGCTATGTTTTTCACATCGACTTCGTGTCCGTATTCTGAAAGAGTACATTTACCCTCCGGGACTATCTGTCCTGATGTGACTGTCCCATCGCTTCTGGTAAAAGTGATTTTTCCCGAATCATCCACTGAATATGTCGCTTTATGACGAGGAATAAGCTCATAAAAACCTTTAAGATCCACATCCTTACTATTAACTGGATTATGAGTTCCGGAATAAACCATCCACCAGTTTCGGCCATCTTCTCCAGCCCAATTGATAAAGTCACCATTGTGGTGCATCTCATAGTAATTATCCTTAATGGCTAAAATACCTCTACCATCTTCATTATTAAAGAAATCCTCTTTTTCGAAAAGATCATATAATTTGCCTCCACCATATTGTGGCCCGGTACCACCATAAACCCAGAAATTAGTTATGGTATAAGTAGGAACATCCTCCAAGATCGTACCTAACGAGACTGTTGCCCCCACGCCAAGATCTATATTCTTAGCACTATAATGAGAGATGACGGAGGTCTCATTAGATAGAGATAATCTGCATTCTTCTATTTGTCCTGCTGCGAGAGTAAAATAATATGTCTCTCCTTTAACAAAATCGCCGGTAAGGCTAAGTTCTGTAGCAGTGGCCGACACCACCTGCGGGGTAGAGCCGGAGAAATCTATACTAATATCTCCTGCCACCGGAGTGGATGATTCCAAAGTTACTTTCTTTACGCCATCCATATCCACTACAAAACCCAACCTTCCGGTAAGATTATTAAAAAATAGAACTGTGGATGATGACTTCGCAACGCGCGGAGCGGAAACACCATCTATACTTTGTACTACCGGTATGGAAGCTTTTATGGATGTTTCCTCAATAATTACATCTTCCGAATACGGATAGTAGGCTATGAATCTGGTAGAGCCATCTGTCACTTCCATTGAATACTTTCCCACTTGACCTTCGGTAGTATTTTTAGATAGTTTACACACCGTGCCATCATTGATAAGGATTTCATCGCCTTCTTCCCATATTTGAGGGATGCCATCGGCAAGATCCTCTATCGTAGCTGAAAATGTTATGTTACCTGAGAACTTGAATTCATCCTCTTTTGAAGGCTCTTCCTTGTCCGGTGTTTTTACATTTGGAACTTCTATCAACTCACCGCAAGCGGCAAAATAGAATAGCAAGCAAGGTAAAATTTTAATTGTTTTCATATTACATATATTTTTTATCTAAAAATCTGCTGTACGAAAAGTTCTAATTGTTCTCTCCAGAACTGCCACTGATGCCCATACTCCGAGCTATCGAACTTATGATGTATACCGCGAGCAGTAAGATCGGAATCAAAAGCCAAATGACCTTTCCACCTAGTGTCCAAAGTCCCACAAGAAATCCACAACAGCTCAAGTGAACTATTAATTTTCTCGGCATTAGGGTTTATTCCATATTTTTCATAATCAAATGGTTCACTTAATAGACCTGAAGCAAACTCGCCTATAGAGGAAAATTTATCAAGATTTCTTAGGCCTATCACAAACGATTGACCTCCACCCATGGACAAACCTGCGATTGCCCTGTATTGTCTGCCTTTTTTCACACGATAACGCGACTCTATTAGGGGAATAACATCATTTAGAAGTTCAGTTTCCAAAGCCATCATACCATCCGGAGAACTTCCTCCTGCCCAAGATCCATCTGTAAGGCCATTAGTCATAACTACAATCATAGGACTTGCCTTCCCAGCGGCGATGAGATTGTCAAGAATGGCGTCAGCATTGGCACTTCTGACCCAACTGCTTTCGTTATCCCCACCTCCGTGTCGAAGGTACAATACAGGGAATCGCATATTCTTATTCTTGTAATATATTTCCGGGACATAGACCCAAACACTGCGATATCTATTTAAAGATGATGATTTGTAACTGATTATATCCACTTGGCTTCCAGTCAAAACACGCTGGTCCACACGTGGGCTATCACCTGTAACCTCGATGGTATTGGCATAGAGTTCTGTACCCGATTTAACATCAGGGTTCTTCATGTCCAAGACTATAATGCCGTCCACGTCGAATTTATACTCATAAATTCCCGGTTTAACTCCGCTAATGGTGGTTTCCCATAATCCATTTTCAAGTCGAGTCATATCTTTTTTTTGAATGTTCCATTCATCGAAAAGTAGGGTAACTTTCTTTGCAGTCGGGGCATTTAAGCGAAATGTGATTGTACCATCCTGCACGAATGGATAAGATTTTTCTGCCGGTTTCCACCAGCCCTGGGTCGAAAAATCGCTCTGCGCATTTAGGGCAAAGGCCAAGACAAATATCGCAAATGAGGTAATTATCAATTTTTTCATTTTACTTCCAAATATAAGTTCCTACGGCACCACTATCCAGAGTGAGGGAAGCATATCTGCCGTTATATTGAATATTAAAAGTTACAGTTGAAGATGTGGTATTAGATACGATAAGGACAATTTTCCCATCTGGTGTAGAATAAGCCACATTAGGAAGCACCTTAGAGCGCGCATAATAATTGGCCCTTATAACCTCAGGATGTTGTTCATCTTCAGATAGCATTATTGCCGGATCATCTGGAGCTGTGGAGGCTATTCTAAAAGAGCCCGATGGGACGAAAGCTGATGCGTGAGCCAATGTATAATAGGCTATATTCCGTGAGATTTCATCGCCATCAATTGTTATCGCTCCGTGACAAAACGGACATCCCCCATTATCGGTATGTGGTCCGGCCTGTGGGTCGGCGGCGAGATTCCACAGTATTACGTTCCTACTCCAGTTACGCGGAACATCGATTAGCATACGTTTTACATTAGGGGCAATATTTTTGGAAACAGAGCCATTTTTATCGACGATCATTTGTTCTGTAAAATATATATCCTTATCCGGACGAGCCCAATGCATTTGGGACATCGCCGATACATCTCCCATATAATTATGAAATGCTACTCCTGATGCATAGCGCGCTGCGACCGGGTCGGAAAGAATGGATAGTGGATAATCTGGCCTATCACAATTATGATCGAAGAGTATTATCTTAGTTTCAATTCCATTAGAGGCGAACTGTGGGCCAAGGTAATCTCGAATAAACTCAGTCTGGTCTTGAGGATCCCAAGGCATACTCGGAGTATTTCTATTATTCAAAGGCTCATTTTGAATAGTTAGAGCATCGATTCGAATGCCGTGCTTGTCCATTTCCTGAACGTATTTGACAAAATAGCGAGAGTACACATCGTAGCAATCGCGACGAAGCTTTGGACCACGCACATCATATTCTTCTTTCATCCACGCCGGGGCCGACCATGGAGATGCCATAACCTTTATATCCGGACTTATCTGAAGTATCTCCTTCATTACCGGCACGACATCATTCAAGTCGTTCGCAAGAGAGAAACGCTTTAACTTAAAATCCGTCTTACCTTCGGGCATATCGTCGTATGAGAATACGGAACCATTCATATCGGAAGCACCGACCGTCAAGCGTATATAGCTGATACCCAATCCATCTTCGGAAAACAGTTCTTTGAGAGTTCTGCTTCTGGCTTGTGGTGTCATCTTCATTAAAAGTTCGGCACTTCCTCCTGTAAGGGCATACCCAAAACCTTCCATACACTGAAAAGTCTGTCTTGGGTCCACGATTATAGGAGCCTGCCGGCCTTGTGACTTTACTTTGAACTCTACCGGCTGCCCTTTTGCCAAAAGCTTAGTTCCATCTGCTGTCGTCACCCACGATTCCACACTTTGGGCTTCGGCGTTAAATGCCATAAGCGCTAGTAATAGTGATATGGTTATTTTCTTCATATTATAATATTTGATTAAGCGAAATGAATTCCAATTCTTCTAATGATATAGGAGCTATCGTTATCTCGCGAGGATAGCCCGGCACTATCGTTATATAATCATCGCTTGGCCTAAGGTCGCGGCCATTGGCACTTATATGAAGACCACGAATCACTGAATCCGACTCAAGGCGCAAAGTCATGGTATCAGAACCAGCAGAAACCACACTGACAATAGGCTGAGCCTTTGAATACTCACATACATTAGGATATTCTGGGAACCAACAGTTATCTGCGATGAGCTTCCCTTTTTCTACGAGTCGAACATAAATAACACTATTGGCATCAAATGGCCCGGCAATCGACGCTACATCCATGCATCCATTCGATGGTATATGGACTTTACGAGCATCCGAGTACAGGTCTGCGCCGTCAAGAGAGATGCATTTAATCTGAAGTGTCGCATCGACATTTGACAATCTATCAGATATCACCTTTATAGACACCTCTCCGTTTTCTTTGCGATATGGTGAAACCAAGACCTCTGAATAAGCCCTGGCTGCATAGTATTGAAGAGCTTTCCATCTTCCGCGATAGTCAATACTTGACCACGATGCTACTGGCCAACAATCGTTTATCTGCCAGAAGAGCGTTCCCATACAATAAGGCTTCGCACGCCTGTGCGCTTCAATGGCCACTTTTATGGCTTCGGCCTGTTGGAATTGGCTCAAATAAATGAAATGTTCAAAAGAAGACGGCCTCTTATAGTAAGCATCCATATATTTAAGCATCATCTTATCTCCAAAATTAGGATCACCAGTCACATCATCGTGAGCCTTTTGATGAGCCAGCATCGTCGGCGAACCCACATAGTGGTCATAATCCGGAATATATTCATCGATCGTTTCCAAACACGGATATGCCTGAAATCCATATTCACTCATAAAACGGGCGATGTTATCCGGCTTAAGGTATTCCTCCACCATTGCACCTTTCCAAACACCCCAATAATGAGCATCTCCCATATTATATCCCACTCCATTATAGCCGGTTACAGGGGAGGTAGGGTGGTAATATCTGCTATCATCCACTTCTTTGATACTCTCCGGAATAACTTTTCTGAATAAGTTAATAAATCCCTTCTCGTAAGATTCGCGTTGCTCCTTAGTTAGTGTCCTGTTCCAACCCCAACCATAGAATGCAATCTCATTTTCGTTATTTCCACACCATAAAGCCAATGACGGATGGTTTCGTAATCTACGAACATTGTCTTTAACCTCATGAGCAACAGATTCTGCAAAGGCAGGATCACTTGGCGGCATTTCACAAGCAGACATTATATCATGCCATACCAGAATGCCCCTTCGGTCGCAGGACTGGAAAAATGCGTCATTTTCATAAATTCCACCTCCCCATATTCTTAGCATATTCATATTGGCTTTCTGCGCCTGTGCAACAAGAGCATCATATTCCTCTGCAGTAAGCCTTGATGGGAAGTTATCCATAGGGATATAATTGGCCCCCTTGCAAAATATATCCACTCCGTTTAACCGCACGGTCATCGCTCTTCCATATTCATCCTCGTCCCGTATTACCTCCACTGTTCGAATACCTGTAGATTCAGTGCGATGTGAAATCTTACCTTCACATTCAACCTTAATATCAAAGTCATAAAGTGGATGCTCACCAAGTCCGTTAGACCACCAAACTTTCGGCTTCCTGACAACAAATGGGATAGATTCGATATTGTTTCCCACTTGCAGGACTACATTCTTTCGGCCTAGTGTCTTTCCTTTGCTAGAGATAGTAACCACGGCTTTACCTTCTATATCACTTTCAATCTCAGCGTTCAACATCATTTCCGCCTTATGCGGAAGGTCTAGGCTCAAAGTCTTGACTTGAGAAGGTCTTACTATGATATCGGACCAGCTTTCTATGCTTACGCTTTTCCAAAGACCTGTAGTTATAAGCCTTGGGCCCCAATCCCAGCCATAATTGTAACCGGCTTTTCTGGCATACGGACTAAGCCAAATGTCACTTTGGTCATTATTGGCGCAAGCCTGGAGTTTAAAAGGAGCGGATAGATACTTATGAATATCATGACTAAATACAGACTCAAAGCAAACCTCAATAAGGTTTTCACCCTCTTTTAAGAAATCCTTAACATCTATTCTCCAAGTTCGGAACATATTATCACATACTTGGATACATTTTCCGTTAAGAAAAACCTTGGCATAAGTATCAACCCCCTCCAATACAAGCGTCTGATGATTTCCTTTTAATACCTCCTCACCTATGGTAAATGTACGACGATATGTCCAATCCTTCTCTCCCACCCACTGTACAAGTTTCTCGTTATTACCATAATATGGATCCGGTATAAGACTATCTGACATCAGATCAAGATGCACACATCCAGGCACCTTGCCAAGATGCCACGAATCTTCAACGGAAGACTTATACTCCCAACTTCCATCAAGACTAAACACATTAAGAAGAGCTGCTGACAGCACGCACATTAAAAAATTTATCATTTTATTTCAGAATTTACATTATACCCCTCTGCCGAGAGTTTAACTGACTTACTATAAGAATATTTTACAGTAATCTCCCTTGACTCACCGGGATAAAGATTAAAATATCCATCTGAAAATACAGCAGGAAGAATTTGCTGCCCGGTTACACCATCTTCAAGATTTAATTTTATGCCAATAGCAACCGCTCTGTCCGTATTGGATATTTTGTAAACAACATCCTCTCCTCGCTTTCGGCATTCCGCCTTCAATGTGACGTTAGGAAGTGCATTTAAAGGTGTAAAATCCTTTTTCCCATTTCCGTCAATGATGTAATCGTTTACCGACAAACATCTCCCCTTTCTATCCAAAAGGGTGACTCGAGCAATGAACACCCCCTCGTAATCAGGAAGTTCCCCCTTAAAAGCAAGCGTTAAAGCATTTGCTTGCGCCACTACATTCTTAACGCTGCGAGCGATAAGTTTCCTACCTTTTAGATCCCTACAAAGTAGACTTACGGTCAGGACCTTTTCATCCTTAAGAGTATTATTGATTACGACGACATCCCTATCGTCCAAGTTCATTTGAACATGCAGTGCCTCGCACGCTTTCTTAGAGCCAAACCACGAGCCAAAGGTTTCATAATCATAAGAATATGTTTGCCACTCAACACTAGGCCAAGCCGGATGTGACATCCATAAAAGCACGCCCGAGGTATTATCCCATAGACGACTGTTCCACGACTCGAACATGGCCCTATAAGAGTCATAATTCATCAATTGGACTTTCTTACAGAAATCATCCAAGTCTGTGGGCGCACCATACATTTTGGAAACGCCAGCAACATAAGTCTCTGTTTCAGGGTGCAAATCATGATAATGCCAAGCCTCACTAATTGGCCATTGGTCCTGTGGTGCCATAAATTTACGAATGGTGCGTGCCGTTGGGATAGATGGGGAACCCAATTCGGTATTAAATCCGGCTGCCTGTTCCGAGAAATACTTGGAGGCATCGGTAAAGTAATGCCAAGGTCCACTTGGACGAAGATTACAATAGCGTGAGTTCGGACTATAATATCTCGTTCCATCCTCTGTGGCAAGCATAGCAGATAATCGGGACTCTAGACCTTCCGGGGCATAGCCCTCATTACGAGGGCACCATATCGCGATGGAAGGATGATTTCTAAAACGACGAACTACATCCACGGCATTGGACATAAAAAGATCTTCATCCAAAGGGTCGAGATTATATCCTTCTGTCGACATCCAGAAATCATTCCACACCAAAAGTCCATATTCGTCGGCAAGTTGGTAAAAAAGTTCCTCGGTGCTCTCTCCTGTCCAGTTACGAATCATAGTAAAGCCTGCTTCCTTATGAAGAAGGAAATACGGCTCTAGACGCTCGCGCGAAACACGCTTCATCAGATCGTCCATACCCCAGTTTCCTCCCTTGCAGTAGATACGCACGCCATTACAGCGAATTACAAGATATGGTGCCATCTCATCCGCACTTATCTTTTCTACCTTATCCAAAACAGCATCGTTAATTAAAGAAGGAATGGTAACGCCACATTCAGAAGAACGCAACATTCTGTTATTGAATACATTTCCTTCACCTCTTAAAGCTGTCGGGTCATAACATATCCTAAGGTCCTGATGCTGCTCAGCATCGACGGTGAGTTCATAACTTAGTTCTCGTATTCCAAAACTGGTCTTGGACTCGTCTGATTTATTGCCCCCAAGCGTTGCGACTATAGAGAGGTCATAAAGATTAGGCTCACCATAACCATTTGGCATCCATAATGCCGGGTTCTGTAAACGAACCGGATCGAAGCAAACTTTTGCCTGCGTGCCAGCCTTAACGAAAACCGTCTTGTCTATAGTAATATCTGCAAATCTGGCCGTTAACACTACAGAGGCATCCTCCGTCAAGTTGTTTTTTACAGAAGTCTCGATGATGATATCCGCATAAGAAGTATCTGGTAGCGGAAGATCAGTTATAACCTGCGTATCGCCAATAGTAACGCCATCCGAGGCTATTATCTGCACATCCTGCCATAGCCCTATATTACGATCCCGTATTCCGGGCACCCAATCCCACCCTTCAGAACTTATAAAAGTGGGGCCATCAAGGCAAAGCTGGCCACCATTGGGCCCTCTTCCGGATATGCTGGACTGCTCGTGAGGAAAGCCGGGATTCGATGGAGGAAAGATGTGCACTGCCAATACATTATTTTCTCGAGCGATTTTGGTAATATCGAACCTACCACGGATGAAAGCCCCTGATATGTTACCAAGTTTTTCGCCATTCATCCAAACATCTGCCCTATAGTTGATTCCATTAAATAGCAGCTCCAAAGTAGGCTTTGCAAGCAAATCTTCTGATAGCGGTATTTCCACGCGATACCACCAATCCTTACGACAAAGATCCTCCGGAATGGACATATTGTTAACGCCATAGCAAGGATCAAGATAAACGCCTTGCTGAACAAGCGTTGTGAGCACCGTACCCGGGACAGTGGCATTATACCATAAATCCGTATTATAATCCGAAGAGAACAGATTTCCCCCATTTTTAACAAGTAAATCGGAGTCAGCAAGTTCCCATCCTTGGCTTACTTCCCATACATTATCTTGGACGGGAAGTAATATTGTTTTAGCCTCGATCTTTTGAACCCTTTCAGGCTGGGCCAATGGAGCCTTAGAATACGGCAGTGCTTCCGCTTCCATCGGCCTAGTAAGACCGAAGTTTGTTGAGACCTTATTTTTGTATAATTGATGCTGCGCCTGCATATCAAATCCAAAAGACAAGGCAAGAATTATCAAAATACCTAATCTCATATCTACTTGATTACATAAAGAGCTTCACCCAGTCGAGGAATCGAGCAAGGGATAACGACATTACCCTCAGAAACATGCGATGAAACGCGTGAAAATGCAAGAGTATCGAAATTGAACCCAGAGGCCTTTCCTTTGCCACATTTAATGGTTATGGATGTTACCGGCTTATCAAAAGGGTTATACACATAGAGATAGATCTTCTTTCCACATCTAAGAGCATATACTTCTCCGCCATCACAAGTGGCTTCAATTGGTTCAAACTGACCTTTACTTTCTGCTAGCATCATATCAGATACCTTTCGAACAGCTTTAAAATAAAGAACCATATTTCTGTTCTCAAAATATTCCCACCACCAGCTCATCGGCGTAATAGGTGTAGGTGAAAATACTCCATACCAAAGACCTCTTCGGAAATCGGCATCCATCTCGTCTGCAAAGTCATCGAAATTCTTTGACCAATCCCACTCCCTGCTAAATTCACCGATTACATAAGGCTTTCCAAAACGCTCTTCATAATCAACTATGGTTTTAGGGATAGAGGATGTAGCATTGTATATGTGCTTTTGATTTATATCCAGGTCAGGGACAGAATTTAAGCCTTTCAAATCCCTATGAGATATCGATGTAGTAACAATATGCTCGTATGGATCAATAGATTTCAGATATTTTGCCATCTGTGCGTGCCATTCCACGATGTCTTCAGAAGGAATTGGGTTATTTCTATCTCGAAACTGAATATTGTCTATCTCATTAAAGAATTCCCACATTCCTATGGACGGGCTGTATCCCCAACGGGCTACTATATAACGTAAATAATTCTTATAGCGAGTCTTAGCTTCATCGGAAATGAAAAAACGCCTATCCGTAGGTGCATTACCCGGCCCCATACACAGCATAAACTTTATATCGAGGCTTTCAGCGAGAGCAAGCACATCATCGAGGTGCCTAATAGCACTGATATTCATGTAGTCCGAAGTCTGAGAGTAGCGCGAATTATTAAAATCGCGTTGCCTATCAATAGGAAAATTCCAAGAACACATCCAGACACGGACGAAATTTCCACCATTTGATGCGAACTGTGGGAGCATTACATTATAGTTGTATCTATCTGATTGTTCGTGCAGTTCGCTAAAGAATTTAGAATCGCCCCTGTCTCTTGACTCCCAACAGATATTTTCCGCTATACCACGAAATAATGTTCCGTCATCGTACTTAAGTGTCCAATTATCATTAGTGTGTAAAATTCCGTGTCCTTTACCGGCTTTCACCTTTAAGAATCCCTTAGCAGATTCTGAAACCACAGCAGATTTCTCAGACAAACGGAATGTATAGGAGTATGTACCCGCTTGCTGGGCCGTAAAACGCGCACCCCACTCGCTTAGTTCACCACTTTTACCGCTAACATAATAGCACGGAAGTACTAGCTGCTTTCCCGATGGAGAAGTAAGAACCATATCCAATGCTATCTGTTCCTGAAGATACGGATTCTCCCAATGTCCAGTCAAGGAAATAGTGAATTCTGTCTTTGAAAATTCTTGTGTAGAGTCAGGAGCTTCCACCGATACTATCTGTGCGTTCATAATAATATCGGACAAGGCTAAAATGATTATCAGTAAAATTCGTTTCATCTTTATTATTTAACTTTCTATTCTTCAATATTTTTTATTGCATCAGTATCTATCACCACAACTACCATAGTGCCTTTTGAAGATAATTCGTATGCTGATGGAGAATCAAGCCTTAAAGCTAGAACATATATTCCTTCATTTTTATCGACAAATGTCTTGGGGATAGAAAGATAAAATGTCTTGGTATTCTTCCCTGCCTCTACTTCCACACTAGATGGAAAACTACACTCCGACAATGGCAATACAGTGGCACCAAGACTGGTCGCGGCCGAAGCAGATGCCTCACTATCCTCCACGATATTAACGCTGAAGCCTTCGCCTGCTTTTTTCCCCGAAAGCATTACACCGAGAAAAATATCCACATTTTCTTCAGAGACTTTGAAATTACGTGTATTTTCAGCCCCACCGGAAGGAACATTATAGTAGTTATTAATACCACCACTTACCATAGACTGTGGCATATAAATAAAAGAATTGCCATAATCCGCCTCACCATCCCCTTTTTGACAGGAGAAAGTCACTAATACTGACAAAGAAATAATGGCAGATAGTATTATTTTTTTCATTTGACGTGTATATTATGTTTACTAATAATTAGGATTCTGTTGAAGCGTTCCCTGCGAATTTTCCACCTCTGAACGGCTAAATGGCAAGTAATAATTACGGTCATTAAAAGTTCTGGAAGCCACTGTCGTAACTGTATAGACATAGTCTTCACCACTTTTTCGGATTTGTACTCCCTTGACCGGCTCATTAAGAACAGCTGAAGCATCCTTCCATCGAAGCAAGTCCCAATATCTATGATCCTCAAAGGCTAACTCCACCTGACGTTCGTGTTTAACAGCCTTACGGAAAGCCTCTATGGTTCCTGTTTCAATTTCCGGAAGACTTACACTCGCCCTATCACGAACCTTCATCAAAGCATCCTTGGCAGACATTACAAATCCTGTTGGGACAACAGATGGCCCGTAAGCCTCATTCACTGCCTCGGCATAATTAAGCAAGACCTCTGCAAAGCGATAGGCCACCCAGTTATGCTGCGCCGTCTGACCCTGAGTAAGGTTCAGTCCATCCGTTAAGAACTTCTTTAAATAGTAGCCCGTGCGGCTTGCATTGGCCTTAGTCATATCATCACTCTCTCCTGGGGCCTGTGCTATAGTTCGCCCATTCCAAGTGGATGTATTATAGACAATTGACGCATAGAAACGAGGATCTCTATTGGCATACGGATCTTTCTCGTTAGGAGTGCCAATGTACTCGTACGCATCTACAAGGTTCTGCGTAGGGCATACCCCACTCTTGCCGCCCTGAGTGCTAATCGGATAATTCGCTACTTCCAAGCTGTTGGAAGCATCCCTTCGCACAGCATAAATGGTCTCCGGACTTGTCAAAGATGTGGCTCCAGAGAAATAACTTTCATAATCACTGTCAAGAGAATAACTTAAATCCGCATTAGATAGAAATTCGTTAGAAGCTTCAGCTGCCCTTATCCATTTAGCAGTATCGTTCGACGGGTTATGCAGGGGACTTGCAGCATAGAGTAAGGTCCTTGACTTAATGGCAAGAGCTACACCGAGGGTAAATCGCCCCTCTCGTTCAGCAAAATCATTCCAGTTATAAGCCAATTCGCCCTTCCATTCATCTATTTCCTTAACGATATATTCTACCACATCCTCATAGGATGAACGAGGTACAAAAGCGTCTGAATTCTTATCCATAGTGGCTTCTATAATAGGGACGCCACCATACATCTTAATAAGCTGCGAATAATAGTATGCGCGCAAGATGTGAGCCTCTGCGATATACCACTTTAAAGACTGGAGATCTCTTTTGTAATTGACGGCATCTGTTACAAGGTTCCTATTTTGAGCGAGCAACTCCTCCCCTTTTCCATCCGCAACATAGTCTAAAAAGAAATTCACTGCACGAATTCCTTCATAGCAATTAGTGTATATATACGAAATGGGATTTACACTTGCATTGACTATACCTTTGTTGAAATAAATCACATCGGAAGCTGCAGATGTCTGCTGGGCCTCGTCGGATGCAGTCGCAAAAATGTTTCCATCAATAACCGAATAGCCATTGATAATAGGAGTATAGCAGGCATTGGCAAAATACCATATACTATTTCTGTCGGTAAGTATGGTTTCTCCTGTATTATTCGTATCGAGGCTTGTATCTAGGAACGAACATCCCTGCCCGGCGAAAAGAAGAGCCGCCACAATTATTGCATTTTTTATCGTTTTCATAATCATCATTCCCAATAATTAAAAAGTTATGGTGACTCCGGCAGCAAATGTCTTCATCACAGGATATAATCCCTTAAGATTCTCGGGATCTAAATTATACTCACTTAGAAGAGGGCTTATTGTAAATAGATTATGTCCGCTAAGATATACTCTCAAGTTAGAGATTCCAGCATTTTTCATCTTAGCTGAAGCAAAGTTATAACCTAATTCAACATTACGAAGTTTGAGGAATGAAGCATCCTTTATCCACATTGAACTTGTACGATAATTATTTTCATTACTCTGAGTTGTCAGTCGAGGATATGTGGCATTTGCACGATTATCAATTCCCTCTGTAGGGTAATATGCCCACGCACCCTTTGCTATACTATATGCATTACCATTATCCACGAAAGCCACTGTTTGATTCCAGTTATCAAGAAGATTGGCCGAAACACCTGCCATACCCTGGAAGAGCAATTGCAAATCGAAACCCTTATAGGCAAGTTTTCCACCAAAACTGAAATACCATTCCGGATATACGGAACGACCTATTCTAGTCACATCATTCTGATCCACAATACCATTCTTATCCAAATCCAGATACTTAACATCACCCGGCTGTACGCTTCCGAACGCAGGTACAGGAAGATCGGAAAGTAGTGAGCCATTCTCATCGAAATCGTCTGTCCCGTAAAAGCCATCAGCTACAAGTCCGATGTAAGTTCCAAGAGGACGCCCTGTCTGAGCACTGAAGGCATTGGCCGGAGCAACTTCATTCATATTGTCTATTCTGTTACGGCTAAATGTCAGCTGCCCATTAAGTGCATATTCAAAATCGCCGGATTTTCCGTTCCACGTCGTGGCAAGTTCAAAACCCCTATTGGTCATACTACCGGAATTGGTAAAGAAAAACTGCTTTCCATAATATCCCATAAGGGAATTATCTAATGTAAGTATATCCGTTCTCTTATCCAGGAAGAAATCCGCCGTTATGTTAAGATTTCTTAAGAGCGTGGCATCAAAACCCACATTATATTTTAAACTCTTTTCGGCATGAACATCCTCATTTTTCTTAAACATAGGGACTAAACTCGTCTGCCACACGCCAGAGGTCTTTCCAGTATAAAATGAGCCCACATAACTATATGTATAATAATCCTTAAAGAGATAACGACCATTAGAGTCGTATCCTGAAAGAACTGATGTGGCGCTAGAGTCGTATGCACCTGAAAGGCCTGCTGATGCTCTTACTTTAAGGAAGTTAACCACATCGCTTCCCTTTAAGAAATTCTCGTTGGAAACTATCCAAGCCATAGAAGCTGCCGGATATGCAGCCCATCTGTGTCCCGGAGCGAATGCGTCGTTCCCGAAGTAAGAGAAGGCTAGCTCCGCTATGTATCGTTTATCATATTCGTAATGAACGAATCCGTTAAGATTCATCGTATTGTACTTATATGAAAAATAACCATCTCCTTTATAAGCCGAAAGATAAAAGTTAAGTGCCGAAGAAAGCACACTCTTTCCGGTTGCCCTATCATACCCGGCAGTCACTACACCCTGCTTCCAATCCTGCATTCCGTTGGAGCCATATCCGGTGGCTGTAATGGTAGTCGTCTCATCGGTAGTGGTGGTAACACCGCCGTTCCATCTTGCATAATTTCTCGTTTTACCATATTGGCTAATCGTGTGACTATAGAATGATACGGATTCTTGAAGATAGAGTCCTTCAAGTATGTCATCCAAGCGCTCTCTTACGGAGAAATTCCCTTGAAGACTTCTGCGTTTATGTGACATCCAGCCCAGACCATTGACCGAAGCATAAGGGTTATTGGGATACAAGGCAGTTCCAGAGTAATGTTGCTTCTGGTCATCGTCATAAATATTGTATATATTTGACGGATAAGTAGCAAGGTCATTAAACAGCTGCGTAATGCCATAGTTCGGTCTCTGTGTTTCCTCGATACGGCCGCCGAAATCCACCTTGACCTCGAAAATTCTTAAAATGTTAAAATCAAGATTGGCACGTAGATTAAACTTCTGGTATCCAATATTTCTTGTCCCATCCGTGTTCGAGGTGTTTAGAATGCCGGAATTGCTAAGGTAGTCGAGATTAATATTATACCGAGCATCCTTAACTCCACCATTCAGAACGACTCCCCCATCCACATATTGCCCGAAATTTTTAAGCGCGGCATCGTACCAGTCCACATCAGTTGCAGTCCCATTTTTATATGCTGTCAACTGTTCTTCTGTGTACGCCGGAGACCAGAGCATACCATTATCATTTGAAACCGCTTGATTATACAGAGTAGCAAACTCATAAGAGTCAAGAGGCTTATTGAGCGAACTCGGACTTTGCACTCCATATCGCATCCTTGCAGTTACCGTGGCTTTACCTATTTTGCCTCGCTTCGTAGTAATTCTGATTACTCCATTGGCACCCTTCTCTCCATAAAGGGCTAAAGCAGATGCATCCTTAAGTACCTCGACCGATTCGATTTCAGAAGCCGAAAGACCTGTAAGGTATTCAGAATTAACTTCAAAACCATCCACGAATACCTTTGCAGTGTTCCACCCGTTTATAGCATAACTTCCTATGCCACGAACCAGCCATTTTGCAGTATTATCTTCGTAAGAACCTGTTCCTTGCATTACAGTAAGACCTGGTATGCCAATGAGCGTGTTTGTAAAATTCGATGAAGGAGTCTTATATAGCTCTTCTCCCGAAATCTTTGATATGGCAGCGGTTGAATTGACTTCCAATTTTTCGGAAGCCTGTTCTGCGTCTTTGCCAGAGTGTTCCTGAGCATTAATGTTTTCCAAGGCAAGTACTAACACCGCAGCTAGGGACACATATTTTCTTATATTGAGTATTTTCATTGTGATATTCATTAATATATCGGGCATTTAAAATCAATATCCAGGATTCTGGGTAGTAGTACCTTTGTTTATCTCTGTCTGTGGGAATGGTTCAAGGTACATTGCGGGACTCCAAAAGGCGGTATAAGCCACTGCATCCCAATAAGATGACACCCACTCAGCGGCGTATGGCCATGTAGCTTCATCAGTATTTTCTATATTAAACTGAAGCATACGCATCTCGCCTCCGCAAATACCATTGGCGATATCGGCACGTTTCCAGTGTTTAACTGACCAATACTTATGATTCTCCTGAAAGAATTCTATCATATCCTCTCTTTGAATAATTGAGCGCAACTTAGCCTGATCAGTCTCAACTATTGATGGAAGACCGGCACGATTGTGAACAGCATTAAGGTATTCAAGAGCTTTAGTTTGATCGCCATATTCATTATAAGCCTCGGCGAGGTAAAGATAAGTCTCGGCAAGTCTAAAAAGAGGAATCTCACACCAAATGCGAGTGCCGGCCTTATAATAAAATTTAGTACGCTCTCCACAACCCTTATCGCCATCTATAGCATTAGGGAAAACATCTCCCTTCCCTTTATCTGCTGCGTAACCGCCACGGCTCCATCCAGCGTTTGACCAATTGTAATCACCAGGATTATTCATTGAATCATAACCGCCCATTTTGATATCAGCAAGAGCTCGTGGTTCAAGATTGGCCACATTTTCGCGGTAGTCTGCACCCGAACGCGCGCTTGCCTCTCCAATTTTCGGCCAACTGAGCTCGGAACCATCTTTAGCATAATAATTCTCCAAGTGATTAGTGAGAACGCCACTACAGTCTGTGTCATAACGATTTGTAGTCTGATTAGGGGAACAGTTGATATAATTGGCTATCGAACTGAATTCGTCTCGTTTATATGCCAATATAACCTCCTTACTTGCCGGTTTCGAAGATGCGCTCGCATAATCATCAAAGGCATTAGGATTAGGTTGGCCAACTCCAGCTCCACCTGTATTGATGAGTTTCACTCCATTTTCGGCAGCCCATTTAAGAACTTCTTCATTAGCCTTGATAGCATCATTCCAGCGCTCCTTATCATAATTTCCAAAACAAATCAGCGCATTATTCTCGCCATTATCAAGATATGGAGTGGCGCTATTGAACAGAGGACGAGCAGCATATTGAAGGGCTCTTGCCTTAATGGCGAGCACCGCACCCCTTGTCATACGACCAGTATTGGCAGCATCCCATTGCTCTGGAAGTTGCTTATAAGCCTCATCACATAACTCACATATATAATTGAGCATATCCGTTAACGTGGCACGCTTTGCTGTAAGGTCATCGCTCGCTTCGAAAGACTTTGTCACGATCGGAACGCCACCATAACGATAGAACATTCCCATATAACGATATGCGATAAGCGCTGTGGCTTCAGCCTTGATAACCTCTTTTGTAGCCTCATCCATATCGGCTACCTTATGTATATTTTCCTTAACGATAAAGCATTGCCTTATATAACGCCAGTTATCGCCATAATTGTCCGCTCCGGCATCTGACCCGTCAGTTCCATTAACCGAAAGCCCGGCCTGTACAATATTATAACTTCCATGCCAATTGTAACCGCGTCCAACTTCCCCTGAAATAGCCCCGTAAGTACAGTGTCCTATACCCATACCGCCAGGTAAGCCGTGTTGCAAGACATTGCGATAGCAAGACATTAATGCAGCCTGAGCATTCTTGGTCTTACTGAAAACTGCATCCAGATCGACCGTTCCTGTGGTGTCCGGCTTTTCGAGGAATTTGTCACAAGAGCAAACCAGCGAAAGGCTAGTAACCACTATAAGAATCTTTGATAATATGTTCATTGTATATTTCATTTAAAAACGAAGACTTACACCCAACGTAAAGACTTTTGTGAGAGGATAAACGTATGTGCTACCATCAGTAGTTTCAGGATCAATACCATAAGGGGTAAGTTGATTCTTGAAAGTATAGACATTGTTAGCATTAAAATATACTCTCATACTTTGAATGATGTCGTGTTTCGCCCACTTTGTCATATCAAAAGTATAGCCTATCTCCACATTCTTAAGTTTTATATGGTTCGTTGAAACCATCCAATAGTCACTTGTCAGGTAGTTATTGTGAGAGGAAGTAGCCCCATAAGCAGCACGAGGATATGTAATTTTTTCACCTGCAAGATATTTCTCCTGTGTCCAACGTCCATCGTACTGCCATTTCCAAGCATTTCCGGCATTTTTAAAGAATGGAATGGTGTATCCACTGTTCAAGTAATATGAGCCATCCGCGCTACCTGTGAAAAGCAACTTCATATCGAAACCCTTATAACCTATTTTAGCCTTGATGTTGAAATGATACTGAGCATAGTTCGGATAACCTATAGGTGCAATATCATTTTGATTAATCAATCCATCTCCGTCAAGATCCTTGTAACGGATATCGCCAAGGGTAGCAGCATTGGACGTATAGGTATTGTATGGTCTATTAGCGAGTTCCTCCTGAGTATTGAAAAGCCCATCGCTGACTAGTCCGAAACGCTGACCAATGGCAAATCCGGTGGCATTCATCCAATAATAAGGATTCTTCGATTCCGCTTTGTATATGATCTTATTTCTAAACCAGCTGACATCCGCGCCGATTGAATATATGAAATCGCCTTTTTTATCGGCCCAGTTCACAGCCAATTCATAACCTTTATTACTTGTAATTCCGACATTTGCCGGTGGCACAGAACTCTCTGCCACACCATAAATAGCCGGAATAATGCCAAGTGTAGTAAGGATATTATTACGCTTTTCGTAAAAATAATCGAAGTCTGCGCTTAGTCTATCGCCGAAGAACTTAAGTTCTGTACCAATATCATACTTTCTTGAACGCTCCCATGTAATAGCCTTATTTCCGAGAGTTCCTTCAGTAGCACCATAGAAATAGGTGTTGTCTGAAGTTCCATCACTATTACCAAGCCAGTAACCTCCCTGATTAAGGTTATATGTGTTAGGAAGATAATAATAACGCCTGCTTCCACCCAATTGGTCATTTCCGACCTCACCATAAGAAGCACGAATCTTTGCAAATGTGAGGATGTCATTCTGAGGGAACCATGGCTCGTTTGTGACTACCCATCCAGCGGATATCGCAGGGAAGAAGCCAAAACGACGGCCCTCTGCGAACTGCTCGGTTCCATTATAACCCATATTGAACTCTGCCATATAACGATCATCGTAATTATAAGTTACACGACCTACGAAACCCATAATTCCCGAAGGCACATTATAAGAATCGCTTGGCATAGTATATTTAGATGCCTTACCCAAAAGCAGAGCTGTAATGTTATGTCTGCCGAATGTGCCGGCCCAATCAAATCCTGCATCTACATAGAACTTATTCCAGTTACTGTAACCCCAAGACTCAAACGTACCTGCTCCCATAGAGCCTCCGAAAAAGTCGAATTTGTTCGGATCCTGAGCGTTCCTCTGAATAGTATATGATGGGATAGATGGGGTATATTTTACATACCTGTTATAGTTATCCTGATATGAAACAGTTACATGAGAACTTAGCCCTTCAAGCAAATAATCCATTTTATGATTAAGCTTCAATGAATTATCCAGCAAGCTATTATAAATAGTGGCAGTACCACTGGTCAAAAGGTTATAGACAGCATTTTGATTTCCTATGCTACTATTAGTCTTGGTCGCCAATGGGTTCTGGTCAGAACCAGCTATACCTGCAAATCCACTAATCAAATGACCATCTACAATTCCTGGACAAGTAAATGGATTACCATCATAGATATACTGCATAATGATTTTATAGCGAGCACTAAGATCATAAGGGTCTGCTCCGTTTCCCGGTCCCATAGTCTGACCGAATTGCCCTGCAGAGTTTACCGTAAGGGTGAGATTATCAAAAATCTTCACATCGATATTACTTCTAAAGTTATATCGTGTAAACAATGACTCCGTCGTAGCATCATAATATTTTACAGTGTTGGTGATACCTTCCTGACGGAAATAGCCGAAAGATACGAAGTATTTGACCCTTTCGGTTCCTCCAGACACATTCATATTAGCCTGATACTGTGGAGCCACCTTACTGAACTGCTCCTTATACAGGTCGTGTGATGAATAATAGAGTGCCGGAGAATTTTTCAAATTCTCTTTTTGCTCCGCACTAAGTAAAGACATAGCATCTACTTCCTGAGGCGTAAAATCTCGGTTATTTTTAAATTTCCATAGGTCGTAGTCATCATAAATATAAGACGATAGACTTTCTGTTCCAGAGTATGCCCTTTGTTCATTACGGATAGCTTCGTTACGGAATAACGCATATTCATACGAGGTCGTACCCTGTTGAAGCGCTGAGGCAGATGTAAGTCCATAATTGGCCGAGAAATTAATTACAGGCTTGCCAACCGAGCCTCGCTTTGTCGTAACGATAATGACACCATTGGCTCCGCGCACACCGTAAACAGCGGTAGATGCTGCATCCTTAAGAACGGATATACCCTGTATCTCATTGGCATCCATAGCATTAAACTCGGCGAAAGCCTGCTCCGACGCCTGCTCAACACCATCGATAATGATAAGAGGCGTTGAAGATCCATAAGTCGAGATACCTCGAATATGGATAGTAGCGTCATTGCGTCCAGGCTCTCCCGAGGTCTGAAGACCACTTACGCCTGGGGTATTACCTAGCAATGCGTTAGAAATATTGGACACTGGGGCTGAAAGAATATCTCCACCATTTACGGAAGATATTGCGCCCGTGACATTTACTTTTTTCTGGGTTGCAAATGCCGTTACGACTACCTCATCCATAAGGTTGGCGTCTGTTTTCATCACGATATCCACAATTTTTCGATCAGCCGGCACCTTGACATTTTCTGTCACAAACCCTATGAATTGGAATTGAAGAACGACTTCTCCGGAAGGGACTGTGAGAGAGTATCTTCCCTCAAAATCCGTAGAGACACCATTTGTTGTCCCCTGCTGCACGACGATTGCGCCATACAATGGTTCTCCGGTGTCGTCCTTGACCACTCCACTGATAGTTCTATTCTGTGCGTGCATAGAAAATCCTCCAAGCACAAACAGAGCACCTGCAAGCAGAATTACTTTGAATAATTTGGTCATAAATTGATTACTTATTTAATGTTATTTCACTTCATAATTTTCCGGCATCGAGTACATATCCGGAAGGTCTTTACTAAAAATAGTATTTTCATCCTTATAGAAAACGCGGAAATCATCTTCTGACGGGTGACCAGGATAAACACTGAAATAATGCTTATCTGACTCGGAAGAAACATACTTATTCCTCCACATAACAACCATGGAAAGTCTCTTTCCCTTTGCCGGACCAAGAATGTATCTTGTCCAATAGTCAGTGTTTGTAAAAGACTCCGCACCTGTTTCTGTTACACCGCACGGCTTCATCTTCTCGATGGAGAGCTTTTGCATCGCTTCTATATTTGTAGCAAAAGCATTGTAGTTCAAACCATGATAACAATCCATTCCCAGAAAATCCACATATTCATCGCCTGGCCACCTAAATAGTAGACGGGCACGACCATTTTCGCCATAATCGCCGTCCATCTGCGGAGAAACCGCATAAAGGAAATTATGTACTTCCTTTGTATCCCTTAAGTATTTAACCGTCCACTGCCATAACTGAATATACTCTGTGGCGCTACAAGCCGACGTCCCCCACCAAGACCAACTCTGGGTGCACTCGTGATAAGGCCTAAATATGATAGGGATCAATTCACCATTGGCATCCTTTAAATTATTTGCGAAATCGGCCAGTCTGTCGAGCCATTCGATGTAACGCTTACGTACTTCTGTGCCTTCTGTAAGTATTTGATCTATACACTTTGTGTTATCCCACGAAGAGCCTTCCGGGTATGACCCTGCGCCTATAATGGTCAAAGGATTGTTTATATGAATACAAGCCATAATAACCTCGCCCCTTTCTCGAGCCTCGAGGATCACCCTGCGGCGTATTTCATTCTCTTTAGATTCGGAGAGATATCTATTGTCCATAATAGAGGCAAAATCTACACTGAACACTGCAGGATAATCTCCACATACGGCTTTCGTATCCGATCCACCGGGTTCATTATACCAATAGCGACCATACCATAAATCATCATGGTGCCCAAACATAAAGCCCTTTTCGGCCAATGCCCACAGATTTGCTAGCAGCGCCTTTGTCTGGGGCGTTGCATTCTTATCCACGATAGATAGTTTAACCTTCTGCACCGGGTTCTTAGCCTGTGTCACTTTTATGGTCTTAAACCAGTATCGATCGTTCCTATCCATAAGTTTAAGGACAGCCTCACGCGATACTGCTGACGTGTTTTCTTCTACACTTAAAACCAAGGCAGTAGAACTTTGACTTTTAACGGAAATCCAATCAAATTCATTGACGATTTTATATTCAAAATTCGTTTTTACAGCAAACGAACACTCCGCAGCCTCATATCCGATCTCGACTACTGAAGGCTGGATGGTCAGTTCCCGCGTATCAGAGGGCACTTCGATTTCATTTTGAGGATTGCATGCCTGACTCGACGCTAAACCAAGCAACATCGTCAGACAATAAAAAAACGATATAGACATTTTTCCTTTCATAAATTACTGCAAAAGTTCGGTATGGTTCGGCAGTGGAGAGTCAGAAACCTTTTCAGCAATCCAATAAGTATTGCGAATATTGTCCACCATCCATCTAGTATCTGGCCAATTATTATCAACCACCCATTCCGTATGCTCAAAATGACGAGTGAAAGCACATCCCTCTACCGTCACCGTTCTGTCTGCATTGGTAATGGTTCCGGGACCTAGTAGAGTGACTTCGTATAGAGGAGTTTCCCATTTTGTGTCTTCAAATGCGTAAATTTTTATCACACTGGAATTAACATCATCCTTTGACCAACGACTTGAGCCTTTAGGAATCTGACGATAATATTCGTTAACATCTGAGGTATTATTATATACATAATTGGCATACTTTCCATCCTCTCCAGAAGTATTAACCACGGTTCCAAATGTAGCACCGGTGTCGCTATTTACTTCCGTAAGCATAAAACTTATCTCGTTATCCTGCTCGTCAGAGTGAGTATAGCCCTCACCCCAGTGCCAAGATTTATCCATATCTGTGGACATAACTTCTGCATCTGGCCATCCACCATGGATAACCATAGATGAAGATGCCGCACTCGCGTCCAGAATTCCAGCTATAAGTTTGTGATGATACACGCCCTCAAGCGGGTCTTTAAATTGACCATAAGTGACAGTATATGTTCTGGTCTCTCCATTATAGGCCGTTACAACGAACTCTGCCGAACCACTTGACAAATCCAAAACACTTCCTTTTTGAATACTTGCCTTAGGGCAGAATTCACTTTCCGGATATGCAAAATCTATGGAGACGACCTTTACTGCAGATAAATCAAGGCCTCCTGTAACCAATTGAACATAAATGGAGCCTTGGTCATCGTGGCGCCAAGACTGCGTAATAGTAGCCGCTCCTATTTGTGATTCAAGACGAAAACCTACCGGCGTGCGTTCACGAAGCCACGGGTCTATCAGTTTCTCCGTATTACGCTCTTCCTGCTTGCAGGAACATAACACCGAGGCAAATACGACTAAGGTAAAAAAAGAAACGACTTGTTTTTTCTTCATAATCATAATTATATTGGAAATTAGTTTTTTCAAGTTAGATACTATCTGTCACTATCAGTTATAAAAGGGACATTAGCATCAATAATCTTATTTAGAGTCTCTACTGAAGCGGATGTCGTCAATCCATCTGGAGATGTGTTCATACAATAGTCGATAAGCTTATCAATCGTCGACTCTGCCACATGCATTCGCGTATCGCAAGAAGCATAATATAGAAGTACCCGTCCATCATCATCTGCCACCCACCCATTAGAAAAGAGGACATTAGAGACATCTCCGACTCTCTCCTCCCCCATCGGAGCAAGAGTATATCCGGCAGGAGAGGCGATAACTCTTGATGGATCATCGAGAGCAGTCATATACATATATAGAACATACCGAAGGCCTGCCGAGCATCCACGCACACCATGAGCCAAGTGTAACCACCCTTTTGAAGTCTTTATAGGGTGTGGCCCTTCTCCATTTTTCAACTCCTTAATGGTATGGTAAATTCGCGTATCGATAATCTTCTCGTCTTTAATGACTGCATTCTCCATACTGTCCACTAAAGCCCAGCCTATCCCCATGCCGCCCGCGCCGGCATTGATAAAGCCCTCCTGAGGACGTGTGTACAGGGCGTATTTTCCATTCACAAATTCAGGATGAAGGACTACATTTCTCTGCTGTGTAGGCGATTTAATGTCTGGGAGCTTCTCCCACGATTTTAGATCCTTAGTACGAACAACACCAGCCGTGGCAATGGCCGAAGACAGATCTCCGGGTGCAGCAGAAGGGTCGTGCCTCTCTGCACAGAACACGCCATAGATCCAGCCATCTTCATGGGCTGTTAATCGCATATCATAAACGTTAGTAGCCGTTTCTCCCGGAATGGTTATAGGCTTATGCCAGAAACGGAAGTTATCCACCCCATTATCACTCTCGGCGATAGCGAAAAATGACTTTCTATCATTTCCTTCTACGCGAACGACAAGGAAGTATTTATTACCCAGTTTAATAGCTCCAGAATTAAAAGTGCTGTTAATTCCGAACCTCTCGAGTAAATAAGGATTGCTTTCCGGGTTCAAATCATAGCGCCAAAACAGGGGCGTATGAGAGGCGGTAAGGATAGGATTTGCATACCTTGTCCATACCCCATTAGATGTGGACTTTGTATTCTTTCGCTGTAAAAGAATGCTATGCTCCTTGCGAAGGGTCGCCAGAGAATCTTCAAATAAATGTGACATCGTGTAGAATCTGGTTATAGTTAAAAATTTGATAACAAATTTAACCATCCAGAATTAGTACACAAGGACTACTTTTATTGTTAGTCAAAGTAGTATTTTAAATAGTCAAAATAATATAGTATCAAGTTCTAACTATGCAAGTTCTTATAATACTTTCTTGACCATATAGAGTTCTCTTCTTAATCCATCTCGACCAATTCTTTTAGCTGGTCTATAGTCATGGACGTAGCCTCTGATGTTCCTTCAAGAATGGCAGACGCCAAATCACGCTTGGTCTTATGAAGCCTTAATATCTTCTCCTCAATAGTCCCCTTTGCAATTAAATGATAGACTGTTACATTACGCTTTTGTCCTATTCTATAGGCCCTGTCTGTTGCCTGCTGCTCGATCGCCGGGTTCCACCACGGATCCAAGTGAATGATGTAATTGGCATTTGTCAAATTAAGGCCCAGACCACCTGCTTTCAAACTAATCAAGAACACACGCTTTTCCTTACGCTGAAAAGCATCTACCATCTCCTGGCGCTTTTTTAATGTGACGGCACCATTTAAGTAAAAATAGTCAATATGTTCCTCATCCAAATATTTACAAACAATATCCAAGAACGAAGTAAACTGACTAAACACCAATACGCTATCGTCTCCTTCCAATATCTCATTCAATAGTGATTTCAACTCTGTAATCTTCGATGGCTCCGCTTTCGCTTCCGGGTTCACAAGAGAAACGGCACACGAAGCACGTCGTAGTTTAGTTATAGCAGCAAGCACATTGATATTCACAGACTTCTGTTCTTCCAATTCTCGCTTGGCACTAAGTCTTAATGACTCATATACAATGGATTCCTCATCCGTCAATTCAACGTTTCTTATAATGTCTGTTTTTTCCGGCAATTCATCCACGACTTCCGATTTAAGTCTTCTAAGCATAAATGGCTGAATGATTCGCTTCAATTTCTGTCGGGTGTCATCATCTTGGGACGATTCTATCGGATTTATAAACTTGGCCTGAAAACTCTCATAGGAGCCAAGTAATCCGGGATTTAAAAATTGAAACATATTCCATAATTCGCCCAAATTATTCTGCACAGGGGTACCGGTTAGGATAATACGACTTTTAGCATTAAGCTGCATAGCTACGGCAGACATCTTAGTACCGCGATTTTTAATAGTATGAGCTTCGTCCAAACATACTACATTCCATTGAGTTTGCACTATTTGGTTCTCTCTTATCAACAATCCATAGGTAGCAAGCACTACATCGTTAGGGCCAAGTCCTTCAAGAGCCTTCTTGCGATCGCTTTGCTCATTTAAAGGAATAACTCTCAACGAAGGAGCGAATCTGGATAATTCCGAGTACCAATTGGCCATCACAGAAGCCGGCATAACTACAAGAGAAGGGCCTGCTTCCGCCTTATAAAGCAAAAACGCAATGGTCTGCACTGTCTTCCCAAGCCCCATATCGTCTGCAAGGCATCCACCTGCGCCCCAATAATCCAACCGAGCGAGCCATCTGAATCCTTCCACCTGATAGTCCCGAAGTACTGCATTAAGATTATTCGGAACACTTGGCACCAGTCTGGATGCCTGCTCGATACGCTTTTGCAAAGAGGTATACTGCTCGTCACCCTGAATTTGCACACGTGCCTTATCCAGTGCTTCAGAAAGCGCACCTACCTGAAAAATTGACACTTTCTCGTGTCCTTTTGTATTTTGCGTAATTGAAGCCAATCGGGACAAGTACTTGTAAAGGGACGATGATAAAGAGGCAAACTCATTCTCTCCAAGCTTTAAAAACCCACGATTATATTCACCTAAACTTATGGCATTCAGTATGGAGGCAAGGGAAAGAGTGGTGTTGTCTTTAAGTTGTGCGTCACCCTCCAATTCGAACCATTTTTCGTGAGAGTTCACTGTAATATTCACTTTGCCGGATTGAAGCGAACCTATCACTTTTAGAGGTTTACTTTCTGGCCACTCTATGGTACAAAAATCAGATAGTTCATTAGACTTTTCTACTATTGTCAGTAACTCGTCGGCAGCCAAAATGTTTCCATCCTCCTCAAATACAATATTATCGCATAATTCGCTAAGATGCTTAAGATTATTTATTTCCTCATCCTTATTCCTTTTAACCTGGTATCGTACTTCGTTTATAGAATCGTATACTACACTCTTTCCTTCGCCGGGGAAAAATGTGCACAAACCACCCTCTAAAGGTCTAACATACAACTGAGTTTGAAATGCTCCGGCTTTAGGGATCACTCTAAGATAAAGATGTGATTGGCTAGGTCTTGATTCTAGTGATGAACCCGTTTCGAGAAGCGGAGAATGTATTTCGATTATAGACGAGAGTTTAGTTAAAAACTGTTTGATGTATTCCGCCGAATTAACCGGAAATTTCGTGTTATTCTGAAAAAATATAGCAGCGAACACTTCTGCTTGAACCTTAGATAGAGAGATGACGGCATACTTATTCTTTCCTTCCTTCTTAACATAATGACGATCTATATGTCCGGTCCTTTCTATCGGGACATTGGTTAGAAAGGAATAATTGGAGGACGAGGTTAATTTCACTTCAATATATGGTTTTTCCTCTACAATTTTTATCTGATTTTCAGGAGAATAACATTTTTCAAAAACTCTGTCGCTTCCGATTAAATATGGGAAGATATCATCTTTTTCGCAATACGAACGACTTGAAATTACCGATTTAATGGATTTATCTTGTTCATCGCATATATCATCGTAAACGCCATCTATAAAACTATATGTGCTAATATTAGTACCCGCACTCCAAGTACCATTTTTCAGTATGTGCTGTTCTTTTATAGCAAAACTATAATCATCGACAATATAGATAAGCCGTTTTCTTTTTACATTTGCCGTATCTAAAGAAGACTCAGAACATTTCTTTTCAACTATTGATAGAAGATTATCTAAAGCGATTTCCCATATTTCTTTAACCTTAATTCGTACAAGCAAAGGTTCTCCATCAAAGGCGCCCTTTTCGCCTAAAAACTCGTGGCGGATAATCCCGATATTCGAATTTTCTCTGGGCGCCAATATGTTTCTGACCTTAAAATGTTCGGCTATTGTTTTTACCATCAATATAATAGTCGGAGCATCTACTATGCTGATATCCTTGATAATTTGCTCTAAATATTTTTCTCCATTCCCTTGAACTATGTTTGCAAGAAAGAAAGCGGCCGCATTCGTCCCACTTGTAAAATCAATTTTCTTTTTATTAAGATACTGAGTAATCTTAACCTTTGATTTTTCGCTGTCTTGCAATACATAACAAATCATAAGGTAATAGGATAGCACGAGAGAATTGTAAACATTTTTTATACTTGCCGTCTTATTCCTGCACTTAAGTGATGCTTCAAATAAAGCCCCTGCCTGTTCATATTCTCCTTTATATAATGCCAATATAGCCGCTACTGCTAAAGACCATTCGTTCCACTTTTTGCGGTTTAACAAGACATCTGCTATTGACCCATCGAAGAAAAATCGGTATGTAGCAACCATTGCCAATTGTACTTCCATTTCATCGGATTTGAGGTATGTCTGGGTAAACTCCGAGGCTCTGGAAAGGACCTGTTCGTTTAGTTCGTCAAAAGCCAACGCCGTCTCAAGATAATTTGCGGTCAGTTTTTCCAAATACCCTTCTTCCATATTTTCGAATATCATTCGAAAAGCAGGATGTGTCATCACGGGATAAAATAGATCATAGGAAAAAGCGTTAATATTCCATTTCAAATAACTCCGCACAATATCTTCTTTCCCTTTATAGATGGAATACACTAAATTCCATCTTGTACTTATATAATATCCGCAAGTCCTTTGCAGACTTGTTATACAATCATAATGGTATAAAAGACTGTTCAATACAAAAGTCAAAAAGATGTCATCTCTTACGAAATAAGTATTATTATAGTACGCTGACACCCTAATAATAAATCCTTTATCAAGTAAAGTCTTTAAATCGGCGTCACGTTGCTGAGTGGTCTTATACAAATGCCGCTTTATGTCAGACATCCCCATCTCGCCATTAATACAAAGCAAAACCATCAGCGAATATTCGCTTTCCGTTAAACCATAGTCTATTTCTGGAAATAAATTTATTAATGAAGAAGAGTACTCTATTTGTTTCATCTGCTAAGCTGATAATAATACAAATTTTAAAATTACACTATCACTACACAAAATGCAAATTATTTTACGATTCATTTATGTTTTAGTAACATAAAAAATAAGTTGCGTCAGATTAGAATGAGATTTTCGAGGAACCAAAAAGATTTACTATGATGATGCAGGTTATTTTTTGAAGGTTACTTACTCCTAGCAAGAAAATATTATGCCTTACTTTTTGTCCTTGGAAAGGCGGTTTTCTCGGACAAAATATAGGTGGTAGGTCATGAAGGATTAATTTTTAAACCTGAAAAACACCTTTGAAGTCGATGTGACTTAGAAGTCATTCTGTTGAGGGTGGTAAGTAAAGGTGACCATTTTTTGCGATCACCTTTGAACCTTACCCCCTCTGGAAGCACATAGAATGAGGGTCTCGACTAAAGGTGAATTTCGGGTTGTGTCTTTTCAATTCTGAAGGGTTTGCTTTTTGACCATTCTCACTCATACTTTTATGTCTAGAAATATATTGTGGATGTTCACAAATAATTGGTGACTGGCCGTTCCGCAAGGACTCTTTTCCTTAACTTTTTTGGTTAGCCATAACTTTGTGGTCTAGTATTCAATGTATCCACAAAAACAGAGGATTTCGTGGATTGATTTCTTTTCAAAAAAGGAGTGTGCTGGTGGCACATAACTGATGAGAAAAGGAATATAGACTAAAAAGACTTACTAAGATTATGCAGGTTATTTTTTGAAGGTTACTAAACATAGCGATTGATAATATTAATTTTAACTTTTATCTTTGAAAGAAAATAACATGAGTCCAGTACTAGCAACACTTCTTATACCATTTCTTGGCACCACCTTGGGATCTGCCTTCGTGTTTTTCATGAAACGCGATATGCCAATATTATTACAAAAAACACTGCTTGGATTCGCTTCTGGCGTAATGGTTGCGGCTTCCGTTTGGTCTTTAATAATCCCAGCCATTGAGCTTGGTACTGGTAAGTCGGCTATAATACCCCCTACCATTGGTCTATTAACTGGTTTCGCTTTTCTATTACTTATCGACTACATTACTCCACATATTCATATTAATGGAGATACAGAAGGACCTCAAAGTCACTTATCACGAACAGCCAAACTAACATTGGCCGTTACTATACATAATTTCCCTGAAGGAATGGCCGTCGGAATCGCGCTTGCCGGTGCTCTCACAACAGATTTTAACATAACTAGTGCTTTAGCCCTTTCATTAGGCATTGCCATTCAGAATATCCCAGAAGGTGCAATTATATCCATGCCACTTCGAGCAGCAAGGAACTCGCGATGGAAATCCTTTTGTATAGGTAGTCTAAGCGGAATCGTGGAACCGATAGGAGGTGGTATAGTATTATTATTAGCAACTTCAATTCTAGGCATCATGCCATATATGCTGACATTTGCAGCTGGAGCCATGCTCTATGTCGTAGTTGAAGAACTCATTCCTGAATACTCGCAAGGAGAACATTCTAACTTGGGCACAATAGGTTTCGCTATAGGATTTGCCTTGATGATGATTTTAGATGTGGTACTGGGATAATTTTTTGCATCACCACCATCAATCTAGAGAACTTCTTTCTTCACATTCTTGATATAATTGGAGGGCTGGACACTACTTTAATAACTCCAGTGTCGCGGCTTTATCTTTGATATTTTAGAAAGTACACTCTTAGAACGGGCTCTAAAAGTTGATGGGGTTTCTCCACGGTTTTTGGGACTTCCGATTTCGCTGACGCTCCATCCCGCTCTCCGCCGGTTGCACTGAGGTGCAACTTTTGATGGGGCTCTGCCCCATAACATCCCCGCGGCTCCCGAGCTACCGATTTCGCTGACGCTCCATCCCGCTCTCCGCCGGTTGCACTGAGGTGCAACTTTTGATGGGGCTCTGCCCCATAACATCCCCGCGGCTCCCGAGCTACCGATTTCGCTGACGCTCCATCCCGCTCTCCGCCGGTTGCACTGAGGTGCAACTTTTGATGGGGCTCTGCCCCGTTTACAAGTCACGGGCGGATAGTCTTTCAGGATGCATCTTCTTGTCTTGCGGTTGTTATTTCTTACTTTTGTCCTTGAAAAGGGCTTATTTTCGGACAAAATAAGCAAATTGAAGTTTTTGTCCTTGGAAAAGCTGTTTTCTCGGACAAAATATAGGTGGTAGGTCATGAAGGATTAACGGCCATTTTACCACGAGGTAACGAAAACCACTTTTTAAGGATACACGATCATTTTTAGTCATGAGTTCACAAAACAAAAAGGCTCTTTTAAAGCGACTTTTGTGTGCAAGCTCTCGATTTTTACACACAGCAACTTCCAATATATAGTCTTTCTGGATTAACTGAAATGAATTCGAGTCAACTTGAATCAACGATACTTTTTTCTTGCTATTTCAAACTTTATGTATTCAATAGGATAACCTTTTTGTGATATGACAATGTATTTATAATTTCAACATAAAGGAAACTAAATATTTTCATATCAATCATTTATCCTCTTGTAATTGATTTTACGCTTACTAAAAAAGGGGTTCGGGCTAGCCCGAACCCCTTTTTATAATGTTTTATTCAACTATTAAAAGCGAATTAATCTTCAAGTTTGTAAAGTTGAATAGACGTTTGATTTGTGTATGTGCTACCTTGTTGGTATTTTATTCACGAAAACATCAAAGAGATAAAGATTTTGCATCATGGAAGGAAGTCCAAAAGCCTCTTCAAATATGGGCTGGAGTATATTTCACAGTGCCCTCTGAATCACACAAACCGTTATCAAATTAATGTTTTCCAATTTTTGTCATATACTTAGAAAAAAAATATAAATCGTCCAACTTTTGGGGGTCACATCAGAAAACGACCTAAAACACAGATTCGGGCTTTTAGTGGATGAAGTATAGTAAGATGGGGTAGAAAATAGTTCTCTCAATTTACATATATTCTTCTAAGGAGGCTAACACTTCATGGGCGATTTGTCGAACTGATGGATAGGCTGGGTCATTTACGAAACGAACGTCCACGCCATTTACCATAAGATGAAGGGCTTGATCGTCACGAAAAGCGATATACGAGGCTATCGACTTGTGATCAAATCTGCCTCTGGTAGTAAATGTTTTGTCGAAATGGGCTCCGCCATCTTTATTACATAAAATGTACAAAAGAGCAGCTCTCGACAGAGAAAAATTCACATTATCACCATGAACTTCATATATAATTGCATCTGACCATTCACTAATGCTCTTTCGGTTTCGTTGCGACTTGCACGATTTTTCATAGTCATGGTACAGAGGAGAACTACACAAAGGAGAGAAACTATATATATATTTACCATCCTCATCCCTTTTCAAGTCTTTACAAACAAGACCACAATAAATATTTGAAGAATGTCGAATATTTAAACCACTTATTCTTTCTCCTAAATTAAAAAAAGAAAAACCAACTCGTGGAGCAGAAAAATCGTACATTCTAACTTTTTCTTTTATTCCAAGTAGTGCCAATAGCGACTCGGTTTTCTCTTGTCGATCATAAAATAATAATCTCCAAATGACAGAAATACACTTTACAGAATCAACTATTCCATTATCATAATTATCGCATAGGGCCTTTAGTAATTTCAACTGAGTTTTCAACTCATTTTCTAGATTTCTTTCGATCTTCATTTTTGATAAAACAACTGGTTGATTAATAGTAATAATAGTATTAAAAATTCGGCGGAGCAAGATGTTCCGCCGTGGTATTAGATTTTTTTGTAATGAGAAAGAGGCTTGCGGGACGATACGCTTTTTATGCTCGCAAGAAGTGCATCCTTCCAGACCAGGCCCTCCCACTATGTGGGTCCCTCCCTCTAGAGCCGAGGGTGGATAGTCTTTCAGGATGCATCTTCTTGTCTTGCGGTTGTTATTTCTTACTTTTGTCCTTGAAAAGGGCTTTTTTTAGGACAAAACAGTCAAATTGAAGTTTTTGTCCTTGGAAAGGCTGTTTTCTCGGACAAAAATGGTGGTGGTAGGTCATGAAGGATTAACGGCCATTTTACCACGAGGTAACGAAAACCATTTTTTTAAGGATACACGATCATTTTTAGTCATGAGCTCACAAAACAAAAAGGCTCTTTTAAAGCGACTTTTGTGTGCAAACTCCCGATTTTTACACACAGCAACTTCCGATATATAGTCTTTCTGGATTAACTGAAATGAATCCGAGTCAACTTGAATCTGCGATATTTTTTTCTTGCTATTTCAAACTTTATGTATTCAATAGGATAACCTTTTTGTGATATGACAACGTATTTCTAATTTTGACATAAAGGAAACTAAATATTTTCATATCAGTTGTTTATCCTCTTGTAAGTTAATTTTACGCTTACTAAAAAAGGGATTCGGACTAGCCCGAACCCCTTTTTAATAATATTTTAGTTCGTTATTTTATATAAAGGAGAAGTAAGATTTACTTCTCCTTTATAAATTATTCTCCAGATTATTACCCATCAAAAGCATTATATGCTCATTCTATGATGGTTACCTACTAATCGGAAATAAACGTAATTATAAATTGAACATTAGAATTATTCAATTCCTAAGAATTCAATTTTACTAAGTTCAACATATTGGTTTCTCGTTCCACTCGTTGTTACATTAAATACTATTTTATAATAAGCATTTGCGGGAAAGTCAGCTACAACTTCCTCTCCCTTTTCATTGGATGCCACAAAGTCAACAGTTATTTCTTTGCTTTCACTAAAATCTTCTTTAGTTGAATATATAAGTTTGCAAGAATTTACAGTCAAATTTGTTACTCCAAAATAAACTTTAATTGAAGTTAGTGCTTTAGGATAAGGAGTTTTTGTATACAAAGCTCTATCTACTTTCGAAAGCTGCTTTCCTCCAAGCCTCCAAGGAATCATCGTGGAATTACCTGTAAGATTCCATTTTATATCATTAACTATAATATCACAATTCCCATTATAGCTATTATTTGTTCCTTTAGCTGGTGTTAAAGTATATAGAACTTTACTTTCCTTTATCACCGTCCCTGCAGGATTTACAGTGATGGTGGTTGTAGCAGTGGCGGCGGTGAAACCTTTTACAGCATCAACAGATGCAGTGATTTTAACAGTTCCTTCGTTAACGCCGGTTACTACACCCTCAGCAGAAACAGTTGCAATAGTCTCATCTTCAGAAGAATACTTGATAGTAGCAGTAGAGTTAGTCGAAGCATTAAGAGATACTGTCTTCCCGACATTTACAGAGAAAGCAGAGCCAAGGTTAATAACGCTTGTTACATCTGCAGCACCTGTGATGGTAAAATCACTTACTGCCCAGAAATTACCCTGTTTATTACTTTTATAAAGTCCAGGGAAAACAACTATATCACCCAGTTGACCTTCAGTAAAACTAAAGTCCTCCGTAGTGTTTTTAACATAAATAGCCAAAGTGTTCTCGCCCTGTTTTACTGTTCCATTTCTATCAGATTTAGAAAAAGCAGCACTTACCTCAACACCGCTGAGTTTAACCTGCATATTAAGGTATTTGTTAAAATCGGCATTTAACTCTGCTATAGTAAGTTCAGTATAAGGAATTTCAGTGGTTTCACCTGTTGTCGCGCCACTAAGGTCTACCCCTTCAACTTCAGGTAATCCATTAAATAACACAGCCGTTCCAGTGATTTTTCCTGAGATGGTAGTTCCAGCCTTTGCATCAGGTATTAAATTAGAGCCAAAAAACATCATACCACCAGTTTTATCCTGAAGATAAATAGTTTTATCATCTGAGCATACCCTAGTTACGACTGCCGGATCTGTCAGATTCAATGTAAACTCAGTCTTACCATCCAATACAGCCGCACTTAACTCTGCAAGAGATTTATATTCCGTAGTGACACTTGACGAATTATAGTCGAACTTGCATGTCTTGATCTTGCCGGCGGTGAAGGTGACATCTTTTGTGAGGGAGGGGCTTTCCTTTTCGTAGCCATTAACAGAAAGGGTGAGTGTAGAGCCTGCTTTAGCGGTGTGTGGCTTGATAGGGATGTAGAAGGTAGCCTTAGCCCCTGCTGCTATCTCACTATTTTCAACGGTAAGCGATGCTGTAGATTTAACATATTTAGCATCACTCATAGTGTATTTTACACTTTCACCAGTAAAGTCAATATAGTAAGTACCTACAATGTCTTCTGTAGAAGTGAATTTAATGGAATTAACATTAAGAGCTTCCGTGGTAGTATTATTTACATCAACGGCAACTACAGATGTCAGATTTTTCATCTGCATCTGTGGCATTGCATCCGATGCGACGCTCTTTGCCACACCATAAAGAGGAAGGGCAGCACCGCAAAGATGTGCTTTAGAATCATTTCCATTTTGGGTTAGATATTTACCATTAGAGATCTGACCTAAATTTCTATAACCAGAATTTGTCGCAGCTGGAGTTTTTACATACTTCTCATACGGATAAATCGCGTACCAGTCGTAACTCTGTTCATTGTCAAGGGCAGAAGCCAATTCTCCAGTAAACACGCCCTCGCGGGTAGCATCAAGGGTAAACTTGCCATCAGAGACATAACTAGTCTCACCTGCAACTGCATGGAAAAGATTTAAAGAATCATTTTCTGCCCATTTGGTAGCAAGCCCGTCATTAACTGTCTTGACGTCAAGCTCGGTAGAAATTTCAAAAGGAATACCCTCAGAGACAGAAGGGTGCTCACGCAAAGATTCCTTTTCTGTACAATTAGTAAGAGAAAGCGATGCGACTACCGCCATCCCTAAAAAAAGAGATAATTTTTTCATCATTCAAGCGGATTAGAAAGTTAAAGACTCTTCATCATCCTCCCACTCTTGAATGGTGAAAGAATTAGTACTAGCCTGTAGAACTGCAGTTTCGCTCACGAGATCAATGATCTCACAAGCCGGAGCGGCGTAAGATACCCCCCCCCTTTGATTTTGAATTGTTTTTTTCATCGTATTGTTTGTTGTGGAAAAAATTGCGCTTTTACACGAAAATATGCTTCCCCCGAAGCTGCCCGAGATAGACTCGAGACAAACCTCCCCAACGTCACTTCTCACAAGGAAAGTAGCATCATAATGCCCTCGAATTATATTTGAGAGAATACTATAAAGACGACTATGTGTCAAGACAAGTCTCATGTTGTGGAAAACTTCGTAAAGGTACTAACTATAACGGAAATATCCAAACTCTTATAAAGACTCGTACTGCTACCGCATAGAAAAAAATCAGATATACTAAGGGGGCTAAGCCATCCGGAAGTTACCGGTTTTTAAAAACACACCCCCACGCCTACTTCCACAGCACAAGTACGAAAGGCGATAGTGGAAAGACCGGCAGATAAGCGAATACGGCCAAGTCGGAATTGAATTCCTACATCTGAGGCCAACCCTTCCGGACTAAAATCGCTTACACGAACCCAGCGCGATGATGTGTCCTCCCATAGTAAAGTTCGCTTTCCATACCCAAGTCCGGCATAAGCATCAAGCCAATCAAATACTCTATATACAAGCCCACCTGTAATGCATAGCTGCGATATACGCGAGCGACCTGTGGTCCAGATTGGCCCGTAAGAAGCGGTACCATCCGAAAGACAGTCGTAAGCAAATTTTTCGCTCCCAAAATTAGAAACAGCCTTTAGGTATATGCCCAATCGGTGCTTTTCCCAGCCTATCATAAGACCGGCAGAATAGTCAGGAAAAGAGAAGATGCCAGACACGACAAGGCCAATCGGATCACGGCGAAGCCTGGCAGAATAAAGCGAATCCTGTACATAAACTATAGAATCCCTTACGATAATCTCCTTTTCCAAGACGGGAGGGGTTCTCAACACCATCTCATATACGACTGCTGATTCGATAGTCTCCGGGAAATAATAATCTCTAATCACGCCGAAATCTTGATGTCTTATGGTTATCTTTCGCACCTTTTCCGGAACATAAACCCATATCTCCCCCACTTCCTGCTTCACTGCCACAACACCCATCACACCCACATCGAAATCCAAGTCATCTGCAGATGTAATCACCTTTATAATAGCTGCTTTCTTTCCATTTTGATCACAAATAGGATAATTACTTCGCGCATCAAGGTCCCAGTCCAATCGCCGAAACGACTGCACCGAGAATTCGCTGCCAAGTATAGTTTGAGCATTTGAACTCGTGCCTGCCAAGAAAACGGAAAGCGCCGATAGTGCCAATATCAGAAAACCTCTTCCACGAAATACTCCCAGTAAATGCTTTACCATAAGGCATTTAAAAATGATATGGCCCGATTATTCCGAAATTCTTATCCGGAGAATCCTGCCAAGTCCGCACATGAATTACAGGGGATTTATAATCCGATACGTCCACAAGAATAAAAAGATACCCTACATCCGAATATGTTGCAGAAAAATACTCCTGGCGTATCTTTATTCCAAACAGTTGTTCTCCCTTACCAAGTTTTATAACCTCACTGTCGGAAAATTGTATATTGATATACTCCTGACTGGAAAAAACTCGTGAAAGATTACGAATGTAGGTGTCTTTATTCTGCCTTGTAAACCGAACATATTCATTATCATTCCATTCTCCTTTAATGCCCGTATTCTTAAGCACGCGTCCCGTGATAATCAACGCATCATCATCGAAGATGGAACTAATGTAATCGAGCCGTTTCAGGGCGTATGCTGTCTTATAACTTTCCAGAAATGACACCAGGATAAGCCTTGCTTCCTCGCTCCAGCCCTCATGCGAACAAATATCTGATGTCGCGGCTTTTCCTAAAGAAAAAGTTAGATCGGAAACAAGCCCGTTTTCATCGAAAATAAAGACTATATCCTCAACGAATTGCCTCATATTACCTTTAAAAGAAAATACCATAGGAACACTGCGGCAATAAGTTTCTCCATCTAAAGAGTAAAAATTCAATTCGCCATAAGAGAGTACGCGCGCATGGCCGTATGCTACTAAACGAAGAAAGACATCATATCCATTATCGGTAAAAAGCGAACGCACAGACTCATAATCTCTTGTCATAACGGCATCGCATATTTTAGATACCGACTCCTTTTGTGCTGATGTGAAAAGAGTAGGAGTCAGACTCACTGAAGACACGGAATCAGAAGATGACTTAAACTTAGACCGGGACATCACATCCAAAACCTTGTTTTTCACCTCCTCCATATCTATTTTTCTAATAGATGAGACATCAACCATTTCCTTATCATTCTTAGCAACAAAGCCCCTATCACTTGCATTCCCGTTAACTGTATTTTTCGAAGAAAAGGCTCGTTCCACAGCTTGGACTTCCCGATAAATATGTCGCATAGAAGAAGGGTCCGATTCGTACAGAATGCGGTAATCCTCGATTCTGGAATCCGGAGTGACTTCTATGAAGCCCATACCATCCTTTGCAGACATAATCTCAGACCACTGCTTACCGTTAAAAAAACGATAATCTATATTTCTAACAGGCTCATCCTTATAGGTAAAGCTAAGCTCGACGACACTCTTATCCGCTACATTTTGCCTTGCAAAAGCCACATTCATCCCATCCAAAAGTTTAATCCTTCTCGAGCGCAACTCCGCCACCTCTTCGGCCTTGAATCCCGGTACAGACTGCATCAATACTGCAGCCCAAGACAAATACCTCAGGGCCACATCCATCTGCAATTTTTCCTCCGCAGTGCTAGCAACAGACTTCATTTCAGATATCCTCTCCCGCCTCTTTTCAAAGACAGAGTCAAGCGAAGATTGGCCTATATATCGAAGAATGCTGACTTCTCCCTTTCTACTTATAACGCTGAATTCAGAGCAGCTAAAGACATCTTCTCTATATGTCTTCATTAAAGCCACTTTCACATCAAGATCATAAGGAAGATCTATAGTTAAAGCTATTTTATCCAAAAGAGCATCTAAAGCAAGACTATCGGCTGTGTGAGTATCCTTCGCAGAGCCTTCACCCCAAAGAAAGGACGAATCTTCCTTAATGTCAGAGAATTTTTGAGCATCCAATCTTATAGAATAAAAAAGTAATATATTCAGCGTCAAGAAAATGGATAAGGCTCGCGAAAAAAACTTTCTCATAAGTCACGCCTCCTCTCAAGATAAGCCCTATAAGCCTGTTTTATTCTTCGGCGCTGCACTTCACTCATCTGCCCTTCTGCTTGCGATATCACAAAACGAAGACTATCACACGACATAGCCATCGTAGTAAAAGACGCTTCTTCAAAAGCGCACCGCTCACAAAAGCGCTCGAATCCTTCGACTATTCCCTCCCACGATTTCATATTATCCAGCTGAATATTATGCACATCCGACAGCAGCACTTCCACATCTTTATCACTTGGCCCGTATTCCTGTCCAATTAGTTTTCCGCCAATTTCAAAAAAATACCAACAGAGGTCCAAGTGCGCAGCCACCACATCTTCGGTAAGAAAATAAATAAGCTCATATTTCGATGGGATTATCTCCTTTCCATCAGATGAAATAAGCCCATAGTGGGAATCTCGCATTACAAGATAGTACCCATTCATACAAGGCTCAGTATACTGATACTCTTTAATGGCATCCGTTATTTTAGAGCCACAAAAAAGAACCATACAACTAGAAATAAGCAACAAATATTTGAAAAAACTCATTAGAGTTATATTGTTATTAATCCACAAAACCTATACATCCTCACAGATTTCACCTTGCAAATCATACTCAATTATGAATTTGGAGTTACTACAATACGCGAAATCCAAGGATAGGGTGTAAAATTAAGAAATTTGTATTTACTTTGCAATCAAGATGGATACAAGTTCAGTCATATTCAGTGACACCAAAAGCGATTTCGAAAATAATGAGGATTCGAAACCGGAATTGGTATATACTTCGGTAAATGGTTACGCCTTAATATGGAAAGCTACCATAGGAGGAAAGTCTGTCTGCCTAAAATCACTAAAACCTGAATTTTCAGGCAACCCCATATACACAAGACTTTTAGAAAAAGAATATGAGATAGGCTCCTCTATAAACCATCCAAACATTAATAAAACAATAGATTACCGCCAGTTCGAGGGCCTAGGCCAATGCATAGTCTGCGAATGGATAGAAGGGGAAACATTGGCAAATATTCTCCAGAAAAATCAGATAACGCCACCATTTGCAAGGAAAATAATTTTAGAACTGTGTGATGCCCTTGATGCACTTCACCACGCTCAGATTGTCCATCACGATCTGAAGCCATCGAACATAATGCTTACACATAACGGGCATAATGTCAAACTGATAGATTTCGGATTTGCAGATACCGACTCCTACGAGATTTTAAAATTGGCAGCAGGAACGCCGGAATATGCAGCACCAGAACAGATTAAGGGCAGTACGCCACAACAGAGCAGCGACATATACGCATTAGGTAAGGTTATAGACGAGATTAGATTGGCATTAAAAAAGGACGGCCACTTCTGGAAAGACATAGCTGCAAAGTGTACTGCACCTGAAATAAAGGATAGAATCGGTAATGTGGCAAGCCTGAAGCAATTAATTTTCAAAAAAGAGCGACTACGCAGACAATTGCCCATAATCATTTCGGCTGTCGCCCTTGCGATAGCAATAGTCTTTTGGATCTGCAGCCCACATATCGCACACAAAATTGAACGTAAAAAGATAGATAATCTAGTGCGCGAATTAAATGAAGAGCTATTGAGTAAGAAGCTGTTTTAAAGATGAAAAAGCCCATTATACTGATAGTTTTGACTTTTGTCATCACCTCGTGCGTTTCAGAGATGGTGCCATCGCTGTTCGGCCCACCGAGCATTGATTCTATCAGTTCTACTGTCGAGAACAATGAAGTTGTACTTACGTGCAAAGTTTCCGGAAATAAGAGAATCAAAGAATATGGATTCAAATTCGGGACAGAGGAAGAAAACCTCAAGAAAATAATTTGCAAAGACATCAATAACGGCATATTCTCGGTAAAATTCAATAATTTGACATTTAATGTAGATTATTATTTCTGTTCATTCGTTGGCAATGGAAGAGATGAATTATCATCGGCGGTAAAACACCTAATAATTCCGCAACAGTCTCCCCAGATAGAGCTCAAGCCTGTTGTAGACAGGACTTCCGAACGGATTATTGTGGAGTATTCGGTTAGCGAGAATTTCAGCGGAGAATTAATTTTGTGCGGGTTATGCTGGGGAACGGAGCCAAGCCCCACGATAGAGACCACTTCAAAGACCATTGACAGTGCCCAATACGGATCGCACTCAACAGAAATCAGCGGGCTCACCATTGGCAAGACATACTACCTTAGAGCATACGCGATTAATGCCAAGGGCACCGTATATAGCAACGAGCAAATTTTCTATATACCTGTAACCTTTGCAAATAAAGCATTTACAGAATACCTGCTTAGCGTAGCAGATGCCGATAAAGATGGCTATATGAGCATAGAAGAGGCTCGCTCAATCCAAGAAATCAAATGGTGTACCGATAAAGTGAAAGATTTTTCCGGCATTGAATTCTGCACAGGGCTAAAAAAACTGTATCTTTTCGGAAGTTCTGAACATAGCGGTAAATTGTCAGAAATTGATCTGTCGCAATTTTTAGATTTGGAGCAATTGGACCTAAGGAATAACCTGCTATCTACCCTTAATCTTTCATCTAATACACGCCTAAAAGAACTTATATTAAGCAATAATTATCTTAATACGCTCCGGTTCCCATCGCACTCCGAGCTTGAAACGATAGATGTTTCGAATAATAAGCTCAAGACTCTTAATGTTAGCAATTTTTCCTTAATTAAAGACTTAAAGGTGACGGGTAATCCTCTATCATCCATGATACTACCATTGAATTGCCTAATCGAGTCATTGGATCTTGAAAATACTAACATTTCCGGACTTAACGATATCTTCAAGAGGGCCAATCATCTAAAATACCTTTACGCGCCGAGATTGCTGACAGATTCAGACAAATTATATCTTCTTCCGGAACTGGAAGAACTGCACTGCCCCGAAAGTTCATTTTCTACGATCGACCTGCGACACAACCGCCTTTTGAAAAAACTCGACATAAGGAACTGCACTTCACTGAGCGAACTCGACATTTGCCTAAACGATAAGCTGGAAAGTTTAGACTGCAGTGGATGTAGCAGTCTGAAAACCATCTATATGGTAGAAAACCAGGCAATAGATGGTATAAATGCAAATCTCGAAAAAGGCAGCAAAAAGCCGGAGTCTACATCTATCGTATATTCAGCGATAATCGAAGATAGCGAATTTGCCCGTTTCCTTACTGATATGTTCGATAAGAACTATGATGGTTTTGTGTCCGTCATGGAAGCAGAGAATGTAGAGGAAATGATAATAGATAACTCTATCTACAGTGGAATATCCTCACTTCACGGACTGGAAATGTTCCGTTCTCTTCGAAAACTATCCATACCGGGTCAAAACATCAGTGAACTCGACCTGTCAAGCAATGCTTTGCTATCTGAGCTAATTTGCGACAATAACCCCCTGTCCTATATTAATTTACAAGAGTGCAGTGAGTTACATCTTCTTTACTGCCAATCCACCTCGCTTCAGAGTATCGATCTTTCAGGATGCAAAGAACTGGAAAAAGCCTATCTCTTTAATAGCCAATTTACTGAGCTGGACCTTTTAAAGTGTTCCGTTTTGAAAGTTCTTGATTGTAGCAACTGCCCTAAGCTCACTCGCGTCGTCATAAACAAAGACTGCGCGAGCTCAGTCAAAATATCCAAGGATACGCATACGGAGGTCGTTATTTCTAATTAGCAGTTTGCAGTAAAAATACCGCAAAATATAACATAAACCGCTGTGTTTTTATAGCAGTTTTCGTATATTTGCAACAATTAAATAAAATAGCTGTATGGAATTATTAAAACAACTTTCTGATAATCTTATTAAACATACCGATACTCAATATTTAAGATATTTGTATCATCAAATTCCCTGGGCTAATCGGATGACAGCAATTGTGGGACCTCGTGGTGTCGGCAAAACTACTCTTCTCTTGCAATATATCAAATTAAATCTTTCCCCAAAAGACACACTATATATTAGCGCGGAATCAATCTATTTCGCAAATCACACTCTATTTGATACAGCTATGAAGTTCTATCAAATGGGGGGAAACCATCTATTTATCGACGAAATACATAAATACAAGGGATGGGCTACCGAACTTAAGATGATATACGACAATCTTCCTGACTTGCAAATAATATTTACAGGATCTTCTGTACTTGACATTTACAAAGGAACAGCCGATTTGAGTCGCAGGGTATTAGTTTATAAGATGCAAGGCATGTCATTTCGTGAGTACATAGGTATGACACTTGGCATCGAACTCCCAACTTATACCTTGGAACAAATCCTAAGAAACGAATTCGAATTACCAAAGGAAGTAAATAGGCCATTGGCATTGTTCAACAAATATCTGAGAGAAGGATATTATCCGTTTTTTCAGGATGAAGGATATCGTATGCGACTGAATCAAATAGTCAGCATGACCTTGGAAACTGATATCCCTCAGTACGCCAACTATTCGGTAATGGTGTCAAGAAAACTTAAAGAATTGATGCAAGTGATTGCCGATAGTGTACCTTTCAAGCCAAACATGACCACAATCGCAACAACCATCAAAGTGGATCGCAACAATCTGCCCGACTACTTCGAATTAATGGAACGTGCCGGATTAATAGCTCAACTACATGAGTCTACACGTGGAGTGCGTGGCCTTGGAAAAGTAGAAAAAGTGTACCTTGATAACACAAATCTCTCCTTTGCCCTTTCAGACTCATCCCCAGATATTGGCAACCTCCGAGAAACATTCTTCTTAAATCAGATGCGCGTCAATCATTCGGTATTCAACTCACCTATTTCCGATTTTCTAATAGATGGCAAAACCTTTGAGATTGGTGGAAAGAAAAAAGGGCAGAAACAAATTACTGGTGCAAAAGAGGGATATGTAGTTAAAGATGACATAGAAACAGGATGGGAAAATGTCATACCTTTATGGGCTTTTGGTTTAAACTATTAAAAGCCTCGAGAAATCTACCAGCCTTGTATTTCGCCGCCGATGTCGATGCGTACCTTTGACGGGTCGCTAGGCAAAGTAATATTCAATGTATGCTCCACGCCAGACTTGAAATTAAGACGGCTTTCAAGAAGATAAGAAACGCTGCCGGAAAGAATTTCAATAAGTGGCTGGCGTCGAGTCATGTTCTGAGGGACAATGATTGCCGCGTACTTTCCTTCCGCCTCTTTCCTTGCTATGATGCTGCGAGTAGTAGCGTGAGGGTCCTTTGTCACCACTCCGGCGCCAAGGTCAATAACTGCATCTGTCACTACAGAATGAATCTTTACCACGATGTCGTCCGGGAAATCGCTTTCAAAATCCTCACCCTTTAAAAGATTGATTACAAGCCTGCTCATCTTATGGGTAAACTTCAAGCTAACCCTTTGCGGATAGTAAACCCCGGAAGTTTTAGTCCACAGGAAATCCGATGCCTCGTAACCTCCAAGAGAACTACCATCCTTCAAGCTTGATTGGTCCTCTTGAACTGAAAATCTATATTCGTCAACCGATGTAGGAGTAGCGTAAGGATAATAGCCGTAGACATCATATTTTGTATCTACATTCCACCATGTTTTCGGGCGCGACTCCCAAGACTTTCCATCAAATGTCAGGCGGGCGTTGTTAACGGTATTACCTGATGCTGTGAGCTTTACAGGAGTATCTTCAATCCATTCCGTCATATAGAGTCCTACAATATCTCCCGACTCAAAGCCAGTCATAGTAGCCTTTGATGCCACTCCAGGATACTCTACATCAAATTCCATTTCAAGCGAGGGACTTCCTATGGACTTTTCCGCTTTGTCACAGCCGGCAATAAAAACCAACAGCACGACTGCATATATAATTTGTTTTATGGTCATATCTAATTTTCAGTATCAAATGTGGAATGTTTTTTCATAAACACAGGGCCGTGATGAGCATCACCTATTTCAGGATATATACTATTCCCGAACTTTCTCTCGACTGCAGATTTAGAAATACTATTAATAATGTCTTTCGCCATGAAATCCTCAAAGTTGTATTCCTCTCCGGCATAAGCTTTTATGCGCCTTACGATAGACTCACGACTAATAGTGTTGTAATATGGAATGTCATTATTCATACAGCTATTGGACTCTGAACGATATACTCCTCTGCTATGCATAAACCCGCCTTCGTATATATCCACAAGGCCTTTATATTTATCATATTCAAGAAGATGACTCCATGGGACTTCATTAGGTTTAGCACTTAACGAAAGGTTTTCGTACCAACCCTTTGCCCGTGCAGCTGCAAGTTCTGCAGTGTGTCCACAACACGAACATCCACAGGCATCGATAAAAGCATTGTGATAGATACATTCATCACCGAGTTTTCCAAATCCATGGCCTCCAGCCTCATGCTGGATAACACCTCGGAAATCAAAAGGATAGACATAGTCACTCTTCGGGCAATAGGATATCGCGCTGCCATCGTCATACATATAAGTAACACCACCATAATCTGATGTATTCGGAATAATAACGACAAGTGTCTGACAGATATTCTCCTCATTTACTGTAGGGGCATTGCATGCATATTTCAAAATTTCTCTAAGGTCGTTTTCATTCCGGCCTCCAAGTGTCACCCCATCCTTTGCTATGGTATTAAAACGATTATCCACTATCGTATTTACACTTCCTACTCCTGACTCTGCTGACACTGATATACCAGTATACACATTAAAATATTTCCTGTAAGTGCAATATGGCTCGATATTAAAGAAATGATCAACGGCTTCATTCACATCTTTTAACAGCTTACCTTCGCTGATATCCTTTGCACTATAACCATCGCCTAAAAACACCAGATTAATGCCAATTCCTTCGGATGCGCTCTGAAGGGTAAGGGTTTCATCTTCAGCGTATTTATAATCGTACTGGGCAAGTGTCATCGTCACTTTATAATCACTATCTTTCAACTTGAATATAACTTTTCCCTCCCTATTCTCTCCAGATGGCATTTGTGAAAATGTAAGGCTCATAGATGTCTTTCCTCTGCCAGAAGTCTGGCTAAGAACTATCCATTCAGGGCACTCCTCCACTTCCCATTCATCGTCCGCATAGAGAACAAAATCACGTGAAGTTTTAGAATTAAGCGCACTTGATGTGCGTGGCACGAGTGAAAGATTACGATAAGCAGAAATTCTATTGAAATCTTTCCAGCCAGTAGCAGTCTGATAACGAACTATTGCATTTTCAGGAACTTCAACAGTGAAATTATCTTTTGACACGCCATTGAAAGCTCTAGACTGAATGTACGGAGGCTCCACTCCCTTACAAACAATACGATTAATACCAAAACAATCCTCAAATGCACCGCTCCCGTTATCTTGTTTAATCGACTCAAGGCTTTCCGGAAATATCACACCCTCTATATTATAACATTTGGCAAATGCTCCTGCTCCTATACTGATGACGCCTTCGGGAATTTCAATAAGCCCTGTGAGTCGCCCGTTATTTTCGAAAGCATGACTTCCTATCGTGCGAATCGTCTTAGGAAGAACAAGCTTGCCAGCAAAATCACAGTTCAAAAAACATTCGTCGGATATGACCTCCAATTCAGACGGCAGGTTCAATTCTCCTTTGAATCGACTGTTTTTGAAAGCATTGGCCCCGATTACCGTTATTCCATTATGAAGGGCCAATGTTCCATTGAATCCACAATTATCGAATGTCCCTTCATGAATCGTGCATATCGCCTGAGGTATTTTTATAGATCCTGTCAAGCCAGCACACCCGCCGAAAGCTCCTTCACCGATTCCCTTAAGAGATTCAGGCAGATGTAGTGAGCCATACAACCCGGGACAATTGTAAAACGAACCCATTCCGATAATTTCAATATTCTCCGGTAATACGAGTTCGCAGCATAGTCCTGTACAATTTGCAAACACACCATCCCAATAACTGGTATAACCCAATTCATTTCCTATACGAGTCAAGGATGTCGGGAAATTTATGGATAACAGTGATTTGCAGTTTCTAAACGCGGCCTTTTCAATAGAAACCAGGCCCTCCGGAAAATTGATGTTGCCAGATAGTGATGTACAATCACAAAAGGCGGCTTCGCCTATAGACTTGAGCCGGTCGGGCAGGACAAGGAAAGTCAATGATTCTTTATTCTCAAATGCGCTCGACGGGATGCAATCTTCATTGTTAGCTTTATAATTATTGTCGCTATCACTTTGAAACCATCCCCCGGCACCTTTAACAATCCGCACATCCTTAAGATTAAGAGCCGTGAGATAATTCATCATATATTTCATCACGGCAAAATCCACAGAATTAATTTCTCCCGTCACTTTCAGGTTACGGATCTTGGACACATCCTTGCCGGAAGCAGTTATGCACGCCTCAAGAGTTCCAGCCTTCGGTACATCCACAACGACATATTCCCTAGCCACAGCATCGTGAGACACGGAATCATTCTCCCAGGCAGAGATGCTTTCATCGCTTAGAATAAACTCAAAGTCCCCTTCCGGTTTCTTATTGACGATTATCGTAAAATTATACTGTTTTGACGGGGAAAAAGTGAATTCCTCATCGCGACTGAACCTATATGGCAATCCATCAACAGTGATAGCGATAAGTGGCACTCCGGCAGAAATGGTTTGAGGAACGACAACTGCCCGCCATTCGCCATCTTTCTCGTAAGGAATAATTCCAGATCCATCAGGAATACCGGTTACGGTGGCTATTCCATTGGCAAGGTCAATCGTTGCCTCCCTGCCTGTTCCTGTAACAAGAACCGACTTTGAGGCATCGTTCCACTCCCCTGTCGCAAAACCAGTCCCTTCCCTCAAACTTACTTTGATTGAAGCAAGACGGTGCGTGAATGGGACAGAAACAGCCTTTGAAGTCGGTGCTACATTCTCTACTTTCCCCCAAAGGAAATCGGAAGCTTCATAACCAGAGAGTTCGCCTTTGCGGGCTGGAGAAGATTGGTCCTTACTAACCTCAAATGATAGCGATCCAACATTTTCTACAGATGTAAACGGGTAGTAGCCATATATATCCACATTTGTCTTCTTGTCTTTCCAATAGATTTCTCTTGCCGGCTGCCAAAGACCTGTGCTCGAACTGAACTTAAACCACACATTGTCAGCACGATTACCTTCAGTCTCAAGCACACCAGGCTCATCTCCATTATAGTCAACGACATAAATGCCAATTATGTCTCCGTCCGCAAAGCCATTGTCATTAACCCTTGTCTGATAGATTTGAGTAATGTTCCCCGAAATCACAAATGGGATTTGCTCTTGCTTGGCAACATCATCACTCAACGATGCCCTCTCACAGCTCGATGCAACTATACCTAATGCCACAAAAACAAATAGTATATTTCGAATAGCCTTATTCATATTGTAAAAAAGTTTAATCAACCATTCCACCATAATCGTTAAAATCTGTCTCCCATCCGCCAATTGTCGCATTGAAATTCCCATTTGTTTTGGAAATCGTCATTTGGCAAGTGTGCCTCTGACCAGAAAGCAATTCTATAGATGTGACTGCAGTATATTCAGCCGTGCCTATCATTACCCTTATTAGTTCTATATTATTTACGGACTGGGGAATGACAACTGCTGAAAACATACCGCCACTGAATTTTTGGGCCGCAATTTCCGAAATCTCACCTGCAGCATCAACACTACCATCTCTCAAGTCTGCAAGTCCACAGGTTTTAAGTCCGCATACGCTCACCTGCGCCAAAGAGATTTCCTCATCGGTACATCCTTCGCCAGGCTTTAACTCTATACTAAGGCTTGAAGTTAAATGCTTCATCGAGATGTACACACGTCTTTTCGATGGTTTAAATTTAGTCTTTTTTCCCCACAGAAAAAATGAGTCATTGTAGCCATCAGAGGTACTTTGATCAGCATTCACGCTAAAAGGCAAAGCCGCGATGTCTGTTATAGTTTCCACATAAGGATAATAGCAATAAAAATCTGTCTTGGTTTTGGGATCTTGATAGTAAAGATCACTAGAGTCAAGCTTCCCATTATAAAAAGCAAGGGGCTCATTATCATACCGATTTCCCGAAGTAAAGAGAGTCTGTGGCTCATTTACTACGAAAAGTCCAAACATATCCCCATCATTAAACTCATTATGTGTATCTACAAAAACGTTTATCGGAATATCTTCTTTTTCTTCCGCTACTACTCTATTATTCTTCCTACATCCACAAAGCAAGAAGACATAAATAAGCAGCATAGTTGTATAACAAAAGCGTGTTAGCATCGGTTTTAGCGTATATTCCACGAATATACGCATTTAGAAAGTTTTTAACAATTCATTCCGACATTGTCCTACCACGCAACTTCATCGTTTGAGTTGCCTTAATTTGTTCTATGCCTCCCTTTGAGATGCATCAATCGCAGCTTTCCGTAAGCCAAGCATACATCTTCTTACCATGCTCCGTAATCGCATCTTTTGACCAACCGTTTGGATAGTCTTTATATGCAACCAATAGTTTCAAACTTTCTATAGAACCTGATTTCGAGCCGTTACATAAAGACTGTACATGGGCGGCCTTGACTTCGTACGACTCATTACTTAACGAAGAATTCAACCCCTGCGAAATCATTACCAAATTACCAAAACTATCACGTAGTACCTGGTCATCCTCGCTATCGTCCCATTTCAATGTAGATTGGCTTTGTGGGGTCTGTGGCGCTATATGCTCTATACTTCTGTTCCGCTTGAAGATATAATGGTTCGCGATGTGCCATTCAGGAGAGCCTTTTTCAAATATTTTGTCACGATGACTCCAAATGTAAAAATCAAGTCTCCAGAACCAGTAACGGATGTCGCCCTTATATGTCAACTTTTCATATGGAGGGAGTTTGAATTCCTTATCTATCTCATTCAGCAATGCCCTGTAAAAGTTTTCGGCATTTGGTACTCCAGCTTTATCCACAATATCCATTAACCAATTGAACCATTTATAATTAGTATAATTGGATGAAGACACATATATCATAGATTGAAGCATCAACAGATTTTTAAGTTCAACATTGTCCTCTGGGAGATTCATATCAAGGGAATATCCGTATTCAGTTGGCCGGATAAAACAGATATCAAGAGCAAGACGTGCCCTGAGCAGCAGCTCCATAAAATCTTTTATATCTTCCTTGTTGACATTATTTCCACTGAAAGGCAAGTATTCTTCAAATATACTCAGCAGATTGTTGGGTTTAAAGAAATCACTGATAGCGCACTTTATCTTTCCGTCCAGTTTTCTGTAAAGCACATGCAGTAGCAGATATGGGAAAGACAATGCACAATGTGATTCCTTGATTAATTCACTCTCAATTTTCGGTTTAGAGGCTGAAGAAGGTATCGCTCCTATCGAAATGGAGCCATCATGGGGATCGCCATTCATGCCATTTATAAAATTACATGAAAAGATTGTCTTAATATCGGATTTAAATGCCTGCCGTTTGATTTCCTCCAAATTCCCATTTTTCCTTTCACGAACTAACAAAGTATCTACATCCGCAAGTTTGTTCCACAATAGCATATACTTGTCAACATCATTATCCAAATTACTTAGGAGCTTGACTTTGAGAATCTCTTGCTGTTCAAGATTCTTTCCGTTAGTGTTCATCCGCTCAAAATATTTATTAAGATCTCTTGGACTATACTCTTCCGGAAGATTAGATATAAAGAAGCATAGATGATGGAAAACATATGAAGCAAAAGAGCAGCGTTTTTCTTCCAAAACTTTCTCTTCCATGAAGATTCTAACCTGTTTATACCCATTTTGCATTTTGGCGTTCTTGTAAGACCCACATTCATCAGATTTGTCTTCTATCAAAAACCTCAAGAAAGTGTTGTCCAAGGGACGCGATGTGAAATCAAGGCGCGGTTTATTCTCTTTTATCAGAAAATTTTTCCATTCATTAGTATTTTCATACTTTTGCAACACACTGCCCAAAAGCATTAGCACCGTAAATCTCTGCTGTCCATCTACCAATTCATTATTCTTAGTAGATGTCAACATTCCAACAAAGTAATCCCCTTGACCCTCAGTATGTTCATACTCTTTTTTCAAGTCCTCAAGAAGATTTACTATGTTTTCTGTATCCCACTCAAACAACCTTTGATAGATCGGAATTGTATAGAACAGATTTTCTTTTTCTATTTCGTACGGAGTATATTTCATCGATTTAAATTTTTAAATAATTCAACAACAATGTTATGTTTAAGTTGTCCATTGATATTCGCCGCTTTCGTTCTCATTGAACGCATTATCGGCGACATTATTTGACGGGCTGGGTATGACAATTCTTTTGCTATGTTTCTTGCCTCCGCAAGAAAGAAAGTAGGAGATGTTGCCTGATCAATAATAAGTACCAATTCAGAATCTACGACAGATTGAACTATAGAGGCTTTGACAGCTCGCAAATGTTCATATCTATGCTGTAGCAAGATTCTCATTATTACGGAAAGTGCGTCAGAGAGAAAATATTCTCCGAACTTCAGGAAGTAGCAGAACAATACACTTTCAATAGCCTCTCGATACCATTGGTCGCTGCCACCTTGTATTGTGTTTTGAAGAATCATATACTCTTCCGTTTTACTGAATTGCCTGAATTTGCATAGATGTTGCTCCACAAATGAGAAGAAATGCGTACCGCCCTGAATAGGCTCATTGAAATAAAATTTCTCGCCAAATGGAGGTATTTCGTCCACAACAGGAGCAGCCTCATATTCCCGTTTAATCCTATAATTGCCAGTGCTATCATCGCATTCATTTTTGCGCATCCATTTCCGGAGACGATAGATGTAAGTGTCTAATGTTCGTACATAGTCAGGAATAGTAGTAGGATCACATACATTCCTTCCATCCTCTATCATTTTATTCCATACTTCAGCCGCTCGCTTTGACTGTTGCTCCGCATTTGACGGGATGTACCTAAGATGGTGTGCCTTGAGGAGATCATAATCCGTAAGAGCAACTCCGCGAGAGTTTTGATTCGAGAAAAATGTGTATGCCAGATCTATAGAAGTATTCTGCAAAATTAGAACGCAGAACTCCAACTGATTCAGCAATTTATCCACATTGTCACGTATATCCAAATGCCGTTGGACATATTCGTGGATGATATACTTGTTGTATGAGACATATTCCAGAGAATGCAGCGATGAAAATTTCTCATTAAGCAGACTAGTCTTCACTCCTATTTCTGAAAGCAGCAAGGCCAATGTAACTAGTCTCTGCTGGCCATCTATGATGTCATACTTACCATCGTGAGAATGTAGTATTATCGTTCCTAAACGGTACGGGGTTGTGTCATTAGTGCCAATATGTTCAAACACATCCTCAAGCAAGCATTTGACATTATTCTCTTCCCAACAATATATTCTCTGATAATTTGGTATGGCCAGAGGAAGCCTTAATACCTCATAATACTTTTTTTCAAACATTTCAACAGCAGGTTCTTCCTTGCCACCCTCTAAAGAAAGTGCCATTTCACTCAAGATAGTCTGAACTTCTATTGATGGTGTCTCTTCGTAAAAATTCTTGATAAGTTTTCCAAAGAGTTCCATCATATATGACATTGTATGGAACAAATCCTCAATGCTTTCGATAACATTTGTATGTTGGCAACGATACCCACAATCCCATTCTGACCATATAAGGTCATCTGAGTTTTGAGTGTCATTCATCAACTGGTCAATCAGCGCTCCATATTTCGTTTCCCAATCTCCTTCAAAATGAAGTTCCACTCTTCCGTTCCACCCACCATCGATTAGATATTCATAATGCAGATCATCGTCATATCCATCAATAAATATTTGGACATAACGACTTTTCTGCCACGAACCGGAAGGACTATATGATTTTAAAGTGTAATCCTGATACTTATCTTGAAGCATTTTGACGCTCCAATCATTTATATATAACATAATTATTAATATTAATTTATGTTTCGCAAATGCGAAACAGCCATTTACAGCATTATCAATAGTAAATGCTATTCGTTCCGGGACTCGATGAACTTCGTGATGCGATCAATTTCCTTAGTGCCGACGAGAGCGCATTGGATACGATCCATATCCACCCCATCATAGAAAAGCATATCTCCACTACCGATAAGGCACTCCGCTCCAGAGGAATCGAGGATTGTCCTGGAATCCACACGAGAAGATGTTCTGAAAGCTATTCGCATCGGGAAATTCATTTTGATGTCTCTGGTAATGACGGAAGCCGATGGTCTCTGAGTGGTCAAAATGACATGGATGCCGACCGCACGTCCCTTCTGCGCGAGACGGATGATAGAATTGGTGACACTCCTGTTTGCAGCTCTTGCTTCCGGAGCTCCGCTTATTGTTATCGTAAGGTCGGCATACTCATCGATAACCGCCACAATATAAGGCAGATACTCGTGCCCTTTATTCGACAAGTGTTTGAGTTCCTTATATTTCTCGTTATATTTTTTTATATTATTTACTCCAGCAAGAGCGAGAAGGTCATAGCGGTCGTTCATCTCTACACAGAGCGCGTCCAGCACATCCGCCGCATCTTTTGCATTCTTGATAATAGCACTCTCGGCTTCCTCTTCCTCAGAACCGGCAGCCGGTAGGACAGCGAGATAATGCTTAAGAAGTCGCTTGTAGACAGAGAACTCGCAGCCCTTAGGATCTATGAACACGAACTTCAGCTCCGACGGGCGCTTTGAATATAGAAGAGAAGCGACTATGGCGTGGATTGCCTCCGTCTTTCCCTGTTTTGTAGCTCCGGCAATGAGCAAATCGGGCGCCTTGGCCAAATCAAAGACCTTAACCGCGTTCCCGAATGTCCGCCCGATGGCTACCGGAAGTTCCACCTTGCTGTTCCGAAATGAATCATCATTCAAAACAGAGCGCATAGGTACTGTCTCACGGTGATCATTGGCAATCTCGATACCGATGGAGTCCTCCAAGGTCACGACACGAACTCCTTTAAAACGAAGGCCAAGCGCAGAATCTTCCAGAAGCAATCTGACCTTTGAGATTTTGTCACTGTTTTCCGGAAAAACCTTGTAAAGAGTTACAGCAGGCCCCAGTATGGGCTGGATGTCCTTGACATGCACTTTTCCGCTCTCAAGAATATTCCTTATAGCCTCCACCTTGCTGTCAATCTCATCATCCGATAATTTGCTTTCGGGAATATATTCATCCAGCAAATCCAAACCAGGTAGTTGATAGCCGATTGTGTTTATTTCTTTTTCCATAGAATTAATTATTAACACTTTATAAATAAGAGCCTTCCTAAAGTTGGGGGACTGTCTTTATCCAACTCCAAGCTATATATATCAGACAGTCAAGACATGGATATCCGCGTCAGTTAAATCGTAGGCTTCCCCCATTACAGCCCCGTTCGAGAACACCATTCCATCCCTCGCCTCCATACCAGCAGCATTATGAATATGCCCAAAAAGATGGAGTTTAGGGTGAACCTGCATCACGCGCTGCCACAAGACAGAATCTCCATAATGGATTTTTCCCGAAAGGTCAAGAATACGTTCAGGCGGTTGATGGGTGACAAGCACATCCGTGCCCGCAGGGATATTCTTAAAATCATTTTTCGTACGACCACTAATTGAATCCTCGAAAAACATAGGCACGCCATAGAACTCTACCCCGTCAATCCGAACTCCGGAATTGCAGAGATAGTGGCAGTTATCGTCAAGCCCCTCCAAACTCGCTCCCCGAAGGCAAAAGTCATGATTACCAGCGATAAAAACTTTGTGCCTATATGGCAAGTCGCAGAACCACTCCATAAAGTCCATCGCCTCAACTTCGGTTCCCGTCATCGTGAAGTCCCCCGAATGGACTATCACATCGCCAACCGGGAGACTCTTTAACTGCCTATGCATATTGTGCGTGTCCGAAATGTGAACTATTCTCATATTCCTTAGTCCAATGGTTTGTTTTCGCAAAGATAGACCACGTCACTGCCATTTTGTGGCAGTGACAAATCTGGCACAACTTATTTTTTCGCGTTACTTTGGAAGACAGCCAATTAACAGCCTTAATTCAGTAATTATCATTTCTGTATTTCGTATATCCAGATCTTTCTCAGCATACCACCATTGATTATCTTCATATACTTTGTAGGAGTCGTCAAGTTTAGGCATATCTCTTCGATCTTCATCGATTAGTGTTCCCGGAAGTTTCCTTAACCCTAATTCCAGTGTCTTATTATTATAGCCCCAACATACACAAGCCAAATACTTTCCATAAGGGACACCAACACTAATCCATTCCCTAGTCCAATCAAGAGCACGCTCCAGCAGATAATCCTTGGTTCCTGCCACAAAATAAATATTCGAGCCTTTAATACTATCGGCAACCATCAAGAAAGTCTCTTTACGTTTCTGCAAATCATCAGATAGCACTATTTTCTCGAACAGAGGAGCAAACAAGGCATAGCATCTTTTGTAAATCTCACAGCACCTTCTAAAAGTTACTGTTGCGAACTTCCAACTTTCCTCCTGATTCCAAACAATATCATTTTTTAAAGACATCGACGATTCATCAAAAAGGAGTGCCTCTTTATTCTTATTGTAGAAGTCATAATCCTCCCTATTACTTTTCGATCTATTTTCTTCAAATGGGATGGCAGCAATGTTTCCTATGTTCCAAAGCCAACCCTTGCAATATTCTCTGAAAGCACCTCTTCTATTTACTATCCATTCCTGAGGTGTGATATGGTCATAATCCCACGGGCGGTTATGGCTATCCCACATATCCTGACGAGTGGGAGCATACATTTTGAAATGAGTGTTGATGAACATCCTTTGGGCAAAAAGAAGCATCTCTTTGCTTGACTCAGACTCAAATACTCTGTTTGCAAAATCCTGCCATGGATAGTAACCTCCAGACCATATTCGCCAATCAGGATCTGACTTTATCATGAAAAAGTGCCTCATCTCCTCCGGGGTATAAGGCGCGACAAGCCATCCATTCGCAAATGACAGCGATATGGCTTTCTTGACAGCATCTATGTTAACTCTATTCCTGCATTGATTGTAAACTTCCGCAACAACCTTCACAACATCTTTACTGAACCAGTGGAGATAAAAGGCCAATGCCCTAATCTCCTTCCCAGAAAGACACATTTTCCCATCAAAATACTCCGATGCGAAATACATCAACAACAAATATATATCTGTAGAGTTTCTCGCAATACTTGTGCGAAGTACCGCTGGGATTGAATCTGCCGCAGTAGAGTTCTTTTCTGCATTGAAAACATTTAGCCATTCATCGATAACATTCATTATCCTTGCCAATTTGTCACTGCCATACAAGTTATCAATCTTCTGCTTTGCCGTATTGTCCTTCGCCAAGTAACGTATTTGCTTCACAGACATCATCCCTTTGAATGCCTTGTCTTGTGAAGGATCCGTCAATGCAAGACGAAACGCAAGCATAACGAGTTTTGCCGGAGGCATATATTGCTCGGCAATGCTATCGTTTTTGTCCTTGATTTCCGGCCAATACGCCTTTATGGCCGAATAACTGAGGTCCTCCTGCGTAATCCTTGTGCCACCCGTGTTCAACCTCGTAAACAAAGTCTCCAGCGTTGTGACTCCCTCTTCATTATTCGCTACAGAAGTTTCATTTTCTATAACATCGCGCGTTAGAAGGTTGGCGCAAATTGTATAACCTTTCAGCTTATTAAAGGCATCATAAAATGAGGATATTCTTTCCGTTTCCTCTTCAGTAATAGGATTAACTTCAAAGAAACGAAACTTTTCTTGTCCACACTTATCAATTATGTACTTTGTAAAGGTCACCTTATCTTCAAGAGGTGCATCCAAAAAGAACTGAAGCGGAATAGGCCTTGATGCCTTTATAGGCCAGGTATTACGCAAGTCAATAACATCATTATAAATGTTTTTCCCATATAAGCCAAATCTTTCTAGCGCTAAACGCCTATCTGACGCAGAAAGGGTACTACACTCATCATTATTAGCAAATCCCCACGGATGTGCTATCGTCGTAGCTTTTATCCAGAACGTTCTAGAACTATTCTTCAAATTTTTTGGATTAATATCAAGCCATAGAATGGCTCGAGGATTTTTAACAGTACCGAAACCGATTGATATGGCATTAAATCGTTGCTGTCCATCCATTAGATAAAACCCATAATCCTCTGGAATATCTGAAAGCATAAATGATCCAACAGGGAAACTGCGCAGAATTGAGTCCCACAAAAGTTCAACCTGGGCAGGTTTCCATACAAGTCCGCGCTGAAGCTCGGGAATCTTCACAATGGAAGCGTCCGATGTCCATAATGAGATCTCTTTTAAGGAGAATGATAAATCTGTAGTCATAGCGTTCTAACCTAAATTATTATAATATCAAAACAAGCTCTATCATTGTCAACAGGACGAAGTTTTAATTCCATTTCAACTAATGAAATCATTTACCATATTATCCAAATTTTCTTCATTCCCCCCTTTACTCTTCAAAACATTTATAAGTCACAAAGGTACTTCAGTCAACCGCCATTTTATGGCAGTTTTTAAGAGTTTATCGGGCTGCTACTAAAAAGTCATCTATAATCTTTTCTATTTCACCATTTGATTTTTTTATACTTTGTTCATCAAGACAATGACTATCCCTATTATAATAATCAGGAATAAATGGTATAGAAGAAATTGGGGCATCTAAATTCGATTCCTCAGCCCAATTCTGTTCATCTCTTGCAGGGAACACAGTGTATCCCCATGAATATCCGCATAAAACATTACCCCATTGGAACTCCTGACTTGGAACGATGTAATTGCTATCTAAGTTATTGAATGCCGATACAGCCCTTTGATTATAATGGCATAGCAACGCTCCATCAATGGATGCCTTGACGGACTTTATTGTCAGCCAGCTGATAATCAACTCCCTGTTATCTTGAGGACGACGAATATAACCACTTACTTTTTCCTTAATGGTTTGCTTTATGGACTCAAGAATATCTTCTCGACACAGAAGATGATCAATCTCGGCGGTTTCTATCCACCATGGCATTTTTCTTTTTTGAGAAAAATAACATCCTTCAAAATCCCAAGAGCAATAACTGATATGCTCGATAGCAGTGATTCCTATTACGACACAATAAAGCCTGAACCAATTTGAGAATTCCTTATCATTCTGCGACGCTTCTGCATCAAATGCATAATTCATACGTTTTAGATTATTCCAACGCATCTTAAATGCCACGATGTCATACGATGTGCCATCACTTCCTTTTCTAAGAGGAGTCAAATCGCCCATTAGCAGTTCATGATCCTCAATGTTTTCTAACTCATCAATATCCTTGATATTTTCAGCCTTCCATTTATCATCTTCTGTGTACCAATCATTCAATGGAATCATAGGAATCTTTGAGATGTCAAGTGTCTGGACATCCACGGAAAATATATCTGAAATGGAGCTTTTGCTGATGATTTGAATTATGTATCGCCAATCGACATAGTTCTTTCCTCTTCTTGACAACTGATTACTATCGGTCTTACTCCAAACTCCATCGAAATGGTTCTTTTGTATCCTTCTTATAAACTTATAGAGAAGATCCAGATCCGTATCTCCGTATTTCTTTACAAAACACAGAAGAGGAAGTACAATGTCAAGATCAGCACTCCTGAGCCAAGTCCATACATATAATTCCTTTGATAGTTTATCAGGAGATTCTTTTTTACTCATTGTCAAAAGCACTCTTTGCATGCTTTCATCATGAGCGATGGTTTTGACAAGCAAATCAAGAGCCTCAAAATAACTATTCAGATTATCTAAAGACCTGAACTCGTTGTAGTTATCTATGCTCAACTTGGTTTCATTCGCCGTATCCGTTACCTTTTTGGGAGCAGACATAAACAATTCCTTAATGTTCAATTGATACCTTCTGTCTCCTTCCCATCTGTATTCTTGTTGCAGGCCTATTTGCCAATACCACATAAAGAAGATCTGCATACCATTATCGCTGGTTTTATCAGAGCCGCGATATTTCCAAAACCACTCCTCTCTTTCTTCCCATTGGTCAGCATATTTTTTTCTTCGTGCTTGAGTGAGACTTGGGTCTGCCAATAGAATCGGTTTGATATTTTCCGTGGCTGACAAAGGTTCGCCCGTTGTATTAATGACCACATAGGTTTCCTCGCCTTGCGAACGATTTCCCATGTCATAATAGAAAATACGCAGGTTATTCAGCAAATAATCACCAAAATGACGATAGTCCAGATCTGGGTACAACTCAATTATCTTGTCAATGATTTCAAGCGCAGAAATAATACTCTGAATAGAAGCATCCTGATCGTATTCCTTAAAATACCATTTAGAAGAACGGATATTCGCTATTTCTAACTCTCTTTTGATAAAAAGATGGAGTGACAAATCACTCAAGAAATAAAGTGTACTTTCTCGGATGGCATATAGAAGATGAGGCTCATAATCGTCCTTCATCTCCTTTTCGGAGATAATGTAATGATCAAACACTCCTTTACATTTCATGTTTATAGCTCCAAGTATAAGGAATAGAGTTGTTAAACGCTGCTGTCCATCACATATCTGTATGTGATTATAAGGCTGTTCATAACCATAAATCAGCCCCAAAGTCACTGGCGCCTCAGCATCATCTTGATAAAGATTGATGAGGTTCTTCAAGAAGCCCGAAACAAGTTCCTGTGGCTTTTTGTCCTTACCTATTGCAGTATAGGCATTGTCTCCCCAACAATAATCTCTTTGCAGGTCTGGGATGACAATCTTTGTGTCATCGCCGAATAAATCCTTAAGAGGATAATCTATACCGCTGATAAATTTAACAAGCTTATTCATTACTAGCCGCCTCTTTATAATCGTTTTCTAATATACTAATCGTTATATCTGCAGCCCTCTCAATATCTGCTGGTTCCCAAGTCGAACTTGCGAAAGATGAGATAGTATGCAGCAGATTTCTGCTATCAAGGACTCTTTCGTTATTGAAGAACTTTTGCTTTTTATCCTCAAAAGACAAAGCTCCGAACTCAGAATTATCTCTGCCATACAATAAAACCAAGTTACCGATGCAATGTTCACTATATCTTACAGTGTTAGAAAAAACTTGGTCGCTATCAAGTAATCCCTCCAAATTAAAGACTTCACAACCGGCACCATTCACATACTTAATTTTGCCAGATGTCTTATCTACCTCTTTATGATAAAAACAAGATTTAGGATAAATATGCTCAATTGACTTATTGTTCCAAATAGAGAAGTCGAACTTTATACCCTTTCCTTTGTTAAGTCTATTGTACTCTTTTACATTAAGCCTAAGAAGTTGTTTATAAAGGATATCATCGTACACATTATAGACTTGAGCATCAGACAGTTTATTAATCATATCGTTGACGCGTTCGCGACGCGTTTCGCTGTTTAAACGCTTTCCTCCCTCAATAGTAGGATCAACTGTATATTCCTCTGTAATTTCAATATGAGTGGAACCGATTAATCTCCACTTAGCATATCTTTTGAGAAGCTCCATTTTATTTTTATTTTGCATAAAATACAAGATCATATTGAACTTGTCATCAGAATCATTGTTAGATCCTATCATTGCACACTTTAAGTAGTTAAAGGACAACGGATTATCAAATATATCTTCGAAGTCTTTCTGCAAATCACGCAAGCCCTTGAATACATCTTTAGCAGCGTTTCTGTTATTCTCAGGCATTAGTTTTCTGAAATTCTTAAATGAGTACGTATCATTTTCCCCGGCTCCCATCTTCATACGATAGTAGTATTCCAAAAGCAGCCCCATAGGTTTACGCGTATTGAAATAATCCTTCACATCCTCGCGGTTCCACCAATAAAGCCACTTATCCCACTCTCTAGCATATTTGCTTCTCAAAGCATCATTTTCCCATTCTAATGAAACAATCTCCTTCATTAAGGCGAAAGTGTCATCCATATTTTTTTTCACTGAAGTGACCTCAACAGCGTCCGGGAGCGAAACAAGATGTAGCATTTCCGCCTTCGTCAGTTCCTCATCGAGCATAATCGCCTTATTCCCATTCATCATTGTAAATGAACTAACAGCCTTGGACTTATCTATCATGATATATAATAGAAATACTTTCTGCATCAGGAAGTCATAAAACTCTTGTCTGTTATCCAAACCTTTGAGTCTATCATTTATCTGTTCAATAGCCTGTTTGAAATAATAGATATCTTGTATCTCGTCGTCTGGATCATATTGGCGATAATCAAAGTCGTTTTGTTTTAGAGATCTAAGAAAATCGTCAGACTTTGACCTAATACTATAATTGATGTTGATGTTTCTCGAGCCCGTTATATAGTTCGGATTGAGACACCTAAGAAGCAGGTATAAAGTGGTAGTCCGCTGCTGTCCATCAATCAAAATAATCTCATTTCCATCTTCTACCACAGTTACTCCTTGCAAGAAAAAATGCCTTTCCGGTGCATTAATAAACGCATCCATCAAGCTTTCAATCAAATGCTCTACAGAAGTCTGCTTGTCAGCAAGTCTCACAGCCCATTTGTATCCTCTTTGATAATCTGGAATAACAAAAGTTCTACCCACGCCATTGTCCGAGTAGAAATACTCCCTTAAACATTTTAAATTTGTTGCCATAATTTTAATATTATTTCTTTGAAATTCATATTACTTGTTTTTCTTGTATAAAAATCAAAACATCTTCCACAGAAGAAAATTTCTGAGAATGGTTCTTTTCTTGGCCAAATTCATCTTTGGTATTCCATTCTATTGTCCATGGTCTAATTGCTTTATCACTAATCCAATGATAAATATAATAGTTATTGACTTTAGTGTATGCGTAATCTTCTCCTGATTTTACAGAAGAATAACTAATATCCATATTGCCATTCTCAAGCTGAAATTTATAAAGGTGCTTTAATTCTTCATATAATGCAAGTGTCCATAATTCATAATGGTAATGATTCCGTTGGCTGGCATGATAAATTAAAATATTGTTATTGTCAAAAGCAATGAAACCTTGTTTTGAATAGCGCATAATGTCTGTGCCGTATTTTCCGAGTAAAATCCTTTTCCAATCGGAATCACCTTGATATTCGTTTCCAATTTCATTTAATGATTCAAGAGTTCTTTGTTCAGTTGAGATATTATATATTGGGTCATTGATAATTTCTTTTAAACATTTGAATGCTTCCATATTGGGCTTATCATCTAGGCGAAAAAGTCGTTTCCAAGAATAATCTCTGTGTCCAGGGCGATTGTAAAAGTTTTTTCTCCAACTGGATAACCATGGCATATAATCTCCCTTGGCGAGCATGGCCTTAACCATGGCATATTGTTTGACAATTTCGGACTCAGCATTACCTATATAGGTAAATAGAGGTAAATTCTTTTCTACCCAATCACTATATTCCTTAGCTGTGATAGTTTCATTTAACTCTCGATTTTGAGATATATCCTTGTAAACCCCGGCTAAATACATAGTTATGCCAATTTGACCATTCAAGTAGCTATGCTTCTCTGCTGTCTCAAGAGGAGCTCTCCATTCTGGATTCAATAATCTTAGTTTTGCTTTGTCGATTTCTTCATTCCATTGGTACGAAGCAAAGAAATCAACAGAATGGCCTTCTGGTGATTCTAGCCATTTGTCCCATGATACTCCATTCTTAGTATAGTTATCCTTGTACAAGTTGAGTATTGTCTCCACACTTTTCAGGGCTTTTACAATATCTTCGCTATTATCGATGGGTGTCGCTTCTACCAAGTTGTGTATCAATTTCATCCATGTTGTTAATCCATCTGAAGTTGCGTCCGGAAAATATTGTTTATATTTTAAATAAGCGTGTAATTTAAGACGTGTATCATAAGTCAGTTGTTCATCACCGTTGATGTCTTTCCCATGTAATATCCATTGCCGAATGGCAGTAGATATATCAAACCAATAAATATCATATTCGGGAATGACGGCAGTAGCGTCAAGCAGATTATCGTCAGGATTGAACAATACATCAAGATCACTAATCAGCCGATTCAACAAAATATAATTGAACTTAATTCCCTTTTTTTCATACCAATTATGCGCGAAGGTCAGATGCTGTCCATTAGCTTCGAATATTTGGTCCAAATCATTGATCTCTCTATAATTAGCAGTCATAACGCCTTCATTGGCCATTAGAACTCGTAATGCTCGTTCTAGAAAGATGTCAATATTTTTGGCATTATTGTTTCTATACTTCCATAGAACATCGGACCAAACCACATCGATATTCGATTTAAAATTCTTCTGACTTTCAGAGTCAAACTCCCTCTCTACATCTTCTATCAATTTACTCTTGAATATTTCAAAAGAAGTAAGAGGCAGTCCGCGAGCGTTCATCTTGATGTAAAGATCGTCAATGTCATGGAAGTCACTCAACGGCATAAATTGAAATACAATAGGTTTTTTCATCTGGTTGAATAGGTTATCTCCAGCTTCAATAATCGTTGTATAATTATTGCTATTGGCATCATAAAATTGCGCATCTATCTCATCTAACATCGTGAGCATACCGCTAATTGTAGTATCGTCCGACCAGTTAGTAAACCACCAACCTTCATCTTTAATTATTTTTCCTGGCTTTGGTTTTGAATCTTCTTTATTTTTTAGGAGCATGTCTGGTGTTAGTAGTTTTCCAGCATTTTCCAATAACTTCTCACAGAAACGAGCGGAAGAGTCCCGTGTTTCGTAGTTAAAGACAAATGTGCTAATTTGTTTACTTCTGTTAGTCATACAACCTAAATAAAGATGCAGTAACCAAAGTGTCGTCAGACGTTGCTGTCCATCCAACGGAATAAAGAATTTACCCTTTCCATAGCCATAGATAAAGTCAAGACTATGAGAAGTTCCATCCAACAGATAGTCTTTTAGTTCTTCTACAAAATCCTTGCGGATTTTGGTTGCAGTCGCAGTAGTTCGGCCTTGAGCATAATCTCGTTGAATGGCTGGGATTAATATGCTGTAGCCAAAAGTTTCAAATATATCGATAAAAGAGATTTCTTGAGGATTCATATTATTAATTTGATTTATAATTAAAAGGTAGTGAAAGTTGAATATATGGACTTAATACTGACTTCAAATCTTCCCAATAAGATCTTGCATCAGTTTTCGACCAATAAAGTATTTGATCAATTTTTCTAGAATAGGCCTTTTCAAAAACGTTTCGGGTTCCTATTGGTGTATAGACATCGAACTCATCCTGCAAGATGCGGCGACGTTTCACCGGAAATATATGATTGCCATAGCTTCGATTTGTTTCGGCATTTAGAAGAACAAAGTTCCAGATAAAGTCTTTTTCCTCTCTTATAGTTTTTCCGTCAAGCAAGGTTATCGTACCGAATTCATCTTCATCACTTTTGAAATGTTCCTGTACTGCCTCGTACAATTTTGCAATATCCGTTTCCTCTTCATTCTTACTTTCTTTCTCCGAAAATTTATCCTCCTGGGTATTTGAGTTCAAAATTCGAAGTGCCCTCTCACAAAGATCTTTTTCTTGTCCGTCGAGCGAATGTGTTTTGTAATCAATGAAATACCCACTTTCGTCATCCTTTGTAGGTTGTTCCCCTACAATGAGTTCAATTATATCGGTCGCTAATTGTTCGGCTTTCTTATCATCTGCCGAGAAGTCGGTATGCGATGCAACATGTTCCTGATCCCATCCTTTATTTTTATAAATCTCTTTATAGTCAGCAAAAGAGAAACGGGCATTATCCGAAATTCTACGGTCTTCGAGTAGAATGTTATAAAAGAATAGAATTTCAGACATTTGAGCCTTTCCATAAAATAATTGCTGACTTTTAATTTTATTCAATTCTTCTTTGATGATACCATCTAGGATTTCAATTCGTTTGGAGTGTTTCTTTCCATCAAGTTTGTTCCGTAGCGAAAGCACGTCTTCACTTGCTACATATTCAAGGACGAAACCGACTCGGTGATATACTGGTTTATAATTGTACCATTCATTCAATGTGTCGAATAATTCTTTCACTTCTGACCACTTCTTACGAACCCATTCAGCCTTTCCTTCTTGTCCGTCTAAATTGGTATTCATCATCTGTCGATAGGAATCTAAATACCTATTAAAAGTATAGGTTGTGGTATCACGATGCACATCTTCTTTCTTCTGTAACAAGTCGAACAGATATTCTATATGAGTGTCATAAGCAAAAGGGTGACGTGAGCGATAGATGAATCCCCAAAATTCCTTATTTTGCAATCGATTCTCCATAGAGTTCCATTCCAAGGACAAAGCCTTGACATAAGCCAAATCGTTCGCTGACCAATTGCTGTTCTGCAGAAACAATGCCTTGATTAACTCGGCATTGTTCAGTCCAATTTTACCAGCATTGAGTCGGTCAAAAATATCTGTATTCGTGCCAGCGGATTCTGTAGGATAATACCAAATAAACCTGGTTCCTTTTCGAAGTGCTTCACTAAAGTCTGATACATGATCTTTATCCCAATCCTTCATCTTATTATACGCTGCGTCGAAAACTTCAGCAAAATGAAAGTAATCGCAATTAGCATCTACAAATTTATCTTTATAAGATGGGTCATTTTCAATGATTTTATTCAATTCGGGCAACCATACAATGCTATCTTCGCGAGTTTCGTATCGTATGGAGTAAACATTGGGACAAGCTTTCACTTCTGAAGGAGAATCTCCTTCAAGGATTCGTTTACGCAGATGCAATGCTTGTAAAAGAAGCAGAATAGTAGTCAGGCGTTGCTGGCCGTCGATAATTTCTATGCCATTTACTTCTATGAGTTGATCACACTCTTTTTTTTGTATGTTTCGTTCCTTTACCACTAAAGGTTGAAGACAATAAAACTGATTTTTGTCACCGCTATAATGATATTTTTCGAATTCCTCTAAGTCTTCAATTAGTTGATTTACTTGATCTGCTCCCCATCTATAACCACGCTGATACGATGGAACATAGAAGTTAAAGTCTGATGATATTAGTTCCGATATTGGGACTAAATCTAAAGTCTTGAATTGCTTCATATTAACTCGTTAATTTATAACTAAACATGGTTTTAAACCATGTTATCCAATCAGTTCACAATCAAAATCCGCTTTGCAGCAGTTTGATTTTTTATAGTCGAAGCCGTAAAGGCGCATATATGCCTCAGCTACCTCCTTTGCTCCATTATTGAACGGATTGTCGAGATTTGTCGAGACTATAACAGACATCTCTGGTGCTAAAATTTGCCCATTTGTACGTTTAATTCTTTTTGGGGTAATTTTAAATGCTTTCATTGCTCTTTATGAATTGGTTATTTTTTGCAAATCAAAAAAAAAAAAAAACACGCCATCAAGTTCATTTTAGTTCATTTATACATACATAAACGCGCCAAAGTTTACTACCAATGTATTTGCCTACTCTCTCTGATGTAATATTTATCTTCATTTCGATGAACTTTGAGTTCTCCATCACCATAGCAGAATGGTCAGAGACGCTTCTACACTTCAAAAACTCCCTATAAGCATACAGAGACCTATTTCAACCCATGACACTCCCTTAAGCTTAAGTATCAAGTTATTAAGTACATCTTAATAAATCTATTTGGCCTATATCCTCGAAAATCTCATACTAATCTGACGCAACTTATTTTATCACGTTACTAAAACATTTTATATAGCAATTCTAACAATATCATGGCATATCGTATTTAAACAATTGCAAAGATGAAAAGTTTAACTGCAATAATCCGGCAGTGTAATCAAATCGGTGCAACAGAAAGACTCGTAAAAAAAGGTCCAATTAAATCTTTTTGGAAAAAGAAGACAATAAATTGGATTAAAATTCTACATTTCATTTTACCACATATCAGCACTTTGTAAATTATCCGTGTAAACTCCTTTTTACACGGGTAATTATATTTACCTTTGCTTTCAAGATAGGACTTACTCCTGTCGAACTTAAATTATGGAAAATTTCATCAATCCCAAACAGGTCTATGCAGACCTTCGTTCCGACTTTATGTTCAAAAGAGCATTTAGTCAGAAAAACATCATGATTCCTTTTCTTAATGCAGTGCTTAAAACAGATACGATAATCGATATTGATTATCGTAATGTGGAACAATGGGGATTATCTCCTGAAGACAGAAAAGTCTTTTACGATGTGTATTGCCATACAATTGATGGTAACGACTTTATCGTAGAAATGCAAAAGCGTGAACAGAAGTATTATCGAGACAGATGTATCTTCTATTCTTCTTTTCCTATTCAGCGTCAGTTTCTCGATGCCAAAAGTGATTTCCTTTTGCAATTCGAAGACAAATCTGAAAAACCTCCTTTCATCTGGGACTATAGGCTTCATCCGGTATATGTTATCTCTATTTTAGATTTCGTTATGCAGCACGAACCGTCTTGGCCTCAAGACAGATTCCATAGCTATTATAGACTACAAGAAGAGACTTATCACGAGAAGTACAGCGATATTCTCAATTATATCTTTATAGAATTGCCCCGATTTAACAAGGTGGCAGAGGATATCGGAGATGACATCGACCGCTGGATGTATCTTTTCAAGAATATGTCAAAACTGCAAAGTGTCCCGAAAAATTTCGAAAAGACATGGATGTCGGATTTGTTCGATACCGCTAAAATCGCTAACTTCGCTCCGAAAGAGAGACAAAAATACTTGGAGGACCAGAAAATGTTATATGATTATCAGAACTGTATAGACTTTGCTGTAGAACAGGCAGTAGAAAAGGCAGTAGAAAAAGCCGCGAAAGAAAATCTTGAGAAAGGAAAAGCAGAAGGACTTGCAGAAGGAAAAGCAGAAATCGCTATAAACATGCTGAAAAACCATGTACCCATTGAGCAAGTTTCCCTTTATACAGGGATGTCCGAAAGCGAAATAAACAAACTACTTGCTCGCTAACTTCACACCCGACGAAAAAGAAAAATACACGGAGGGCCAAAAGATGATTTACGATTATCAGAACTGTATAGATTTCGCAAAGGAACAAGGTCTTGCAGAAGGCGAAGTGAAAGGAAAACTCGAGACGGCAAAAAACATTATAAAGATGGGACTTTCCATCACACGGATTTGCCTTAGCGACTGGTCTTACAGAAAAAGATATAGAAAATCTTCTTCATCGCTAACTCCATAGATGAAGCAAGATGAAATCTAACGCTCCTTAACCAGTAAAGTCTATACTTCACCAATTTTCGCCCATTTCCACTAAATAAAAACCTCTTACTATTTACCTTAAAGGTGAGAGTAGTTTTTTATTTTACGTTTAAAACAACCAATAATTAAATTTGTTCTCAAATTGCTGACAGATATGAACAAAATTCAGAGCATATACGGTAAGGACTTTCTGACAGAAATCAGACACATAGTTGATGCTGCCCGTCAGAAGGCATATTCAGCCATAAATTCCGCAATGGTCGAAGCCTATTGGCAGATAGGCAAGCGCATAGTCGAGCAGGAGCAGCGTGGGAAAGATCGTGCCGACTATGGAACGCAATTGATAAAATTATTGTCCGCAGACCTCACAAAGGAATATGGCAAAGGATTTTCTATCAATTCCTTATATTATTTTCGACAATTCTATCTCTCCTTCCCTAAAAAACTCCCCACACTGTGGGGAATATTGACATGGTCGCATTACAAGCGGCTTCTCAGCGTCACAAATCCGAAAGCCCGTGCTTGGTATCTGAAAGAAGCCTCCGAGCAAATGTGGAGCTATCGCACACTTGACCGCAACATAGCATCACAATACTACGAAAGACTTCTTCTCTCGCAACATAAGGAAGTTGTCGAGTCGGAAATGAAGGCATTGACAGCTCCGTTTGAACGCGACAAGATGGAGTTCATCAAGAATCCCACCGTTGCGGAGTTCATTGGCCTCAGTCCAAATAGAGACTTTTCAGAATCCGAACTTGAGGGAGCTATCATTGACAACCTCCAGAACTTCCTGCTGGAACTCGGCAAAGGATTTTCATTCGTGGCTCGCCAAAAACTTGTCCGCACAGAAAAGAAAGATTACTTCATAGATCTCGTATTCTACAACTACATTCTCAAATCATTTGTACTCATAGACCTCAAGACCACCACCATAACCCATCAGGATGTCGGCCAGATGGATATGTACGTCAGGATGTACGACGAGAAAGTGAGAGGGAAGGATGACAACCCTACAATCGGCATTGTCCTCTGTTCCGAGACAGACAACGACATCGCTCGCTACTCCGTACTCCACGACAATGACCGTCTCTTTGCCTCGAAATATATGCTATATATGCCGACAGAAGAAGAACTCCGCACAGAAATCGAGCGGCAGAAAGAATTCTTCCGACTACAGCACGGAGAAAAATAAGATATTATAACCAATAAATAAACAATAATTTTCTGGCAAACCACGTATTGCGATTTTGCGTGATTAGTTGAGATTTGCTGTGATTGGTCGCGATCTTGACGGCACTCTTCTGTGGATTGTTAAATGCAAAAGAATAACAAGTAAATGTTACCTTCTTCGTTCCCATGTCAGCCCTTGGTTTCTCGAGGCATATAATCCCTTTGTAGTAGTTGCTAGCATCTCCGATCCATCTGATGCGAGAGAAAGAAACTCCCCAACTCCGGAATTAGAATACCTTGAAATCCAAGACGCTTCACCATTTCGAGAAAGATAAAGGCCCTTTGATGTAGCGGCAAATAAATCTGTTTCCATTACTAATAGATCACGAAATGTACCAACCGAACCCATGCAAAACCTTTTTAACCAAGCCCTGCCACCATTAGTTGAATACTCAATACTATTCTTTTGCATATTTATACGCAAAAGGTCTTTTCCATAAGTTACAATTTGTGGCATAAATATATCTAAATTAAAAATAATCAACTTCCTTACATTGCCTTCATTATAACACGATACCAATAATCCCAACTATACCCAACTGACGGGTGATATACGCAGATCGCACGAACTTTCTTGCCATTGGCAAGGTTGTAATATCCGTTTTTGACTTCATATCCATCCACCTTCATCTGGGAGCCTTCTTCCCACCGCTCGCAAGGAAGATTGTTCCATAATCTCACGCCCCAAACGATGAGCAAATCTGGCTGATACTCGTCCAGCACAGAGAAAAAAGGCCCTGCAGCCGCGCGATACTGCTCTGTAGTGCCGGCTTGCCTGGAACCTGTCATAGCAACTTGAAGGTAATTGTAAAAAAGAAGCGAGTTCCAGATTTTGACACTCTCTTCAGGCGTTGTCGCGTGATTCACCAGCGAACGCTCGAACTTTAGATAGGTGGACATCCAACCTTCCCGTTCGTTGTCCTGGTCCAGATATGCCTTGACAACGTCCGTCGTGAACCCATTACACTTACACTTAAAATCCACACCGCACTTCTCACACGCCTCTGCGCAATAGTGACTTTCGCCAAGAACCATTATACGCTTCCCGAAGATGCCACCAGAACATTAACAGGGAGCGTCGGTTGATTATAAAGTTCACGGATATCTGCTCTTAAGAAGAGCACCTGTCCGATTGAGTTTGAGATGGAATGAAGACTTGAAACAAGACCATATCTCTTCTTTGCAATGATGAGCAGCAGATAGTCACAAACGGCTATCCGGATTTTCGTATAAACGGCGTTCTGGGATGTTCCGTAGAAGGTTTTTATATATTGCTGTCCGCTAAAAATGAAACCATTGATTTAAACTAGCAGCGATGATGCTTAGGTCATAATCGTACGTCATTCTTAAAAAGTAAGCCCCATGTCGTCGAAAAGGGTTGGCTCGGGTGGCGATGAACAGGCTTTCCCAAGCATTTTCGCCCAGTCCTTTTCGGGATTTTCAAGGAACGTTGAGATGTTAATGTAGTACATCAGCATGATTCGAATCATTGTAGCTAGTCCGGAGAAACTCCATGAGCGTTTCACGCGTTTCTAGATGACCATGAGCAGCAGATTAACTATAAGTGTTACCCAGACTTGTATTTTGATGGCATTCGCGCTTTCTCTATAGAAGTACCGCAGAGGGAAGTTCTGCTTCAGTTGTTTGAACAATAACTCTATTTCCCACCTTTTGCGGTATATGGCGATAATTTCTTCAGCCTCCATTGACATATCGTTGGTTAAAAGAGAAATGAGAATTGTCTTTTTCTTCTTTGTGTCGGCATAGGTTATGATTCTTGCGTGATGGATGACGTCTTCGCCGTCCTTGACCTTCTTGGTGAATGTCACATGCTTGATTTGAAGCTCCATCAGTCCGTCTGGATTCATGTGCATTATATCGCTTTCAGTGCTGTAGACGAGGTTCTTCTTCATCTTGGTAACATAAGTGACACCACGCTTGGTGAGCTCCTCGAACTTCCCATAATCGATATAGGCTCTGTCTATAGCCAAAAAGTCCCCTTCAGTGTAATTAGACGGCTTGAGCATGAAACTGACATTAGTCGCGACTGAAGTGAAGCAGACATCTGATGGAATACCCTCGTTGGCATGGATATTTGTGTGAACCTTGATGCCACCTTTCTTCTTTCCTAACTTCGGATGACGTCCTGCGCCCTTGAAAATAAGGCTTGAGAACAACGTAATGGTTGTGGAGTCGATGATCTGCAGCTTGTTGAGCCACTTTGGTGTCTGCCGTTTTCGGCTGTCCGATGAAAGTTCGTCCTTGTATCTATCGTAAAGGTCGCGATATGTGGCTTCGAAGATGGTTTCAGGCCTCCTGGCATTCGCATCCGAGAGCGTGCTACGCCGCGGCATCATTTCTATGCCTAGATGAGAGAACTTCCTTGCTTCCGGAAACATGGAGTCTGTAATTTCCCTTAAAGAGTCGAAGCGTTTGATGACAGCATACAACATTATCAGCAGATGCTGCCATGCGTCGAAATGTTTCACATATTTCTCTCCGCCCTTTTCGTGGCTGATTTGAAGAATTTTTGACTTGTCAAGCAGATTTATCAGCTGATCATACACCGGCTGTCCGGCAAAATGACTACCTTTGCTCATCGTTATTCATGTTTTTTGGTCGAAACAAAAGTAGCGAAAAGGCTGGACCCTGGAAACAGGATTCAGCCTTGTTATTTTACAATAGTTCGTTAAATTTATAAAAGTTCAAGCGGCGTCCCTGACGCCCAGAAATAAGAGTTCTTTGAAAACAGTGTCATTT
>ERZ808262.51-NODE-51-length-103494-cov-12.960518_pt1 | contig 103494 bp, 98 predicted proteins | sample MGYA00520895_ERZ808262 | MGnify/ENA primary metagenome ERZ808262 (study PRJEB31516, sample SAMN03275588) | gut metagenome | biome: mammalia-associated habitat; material: feces | host: Papio cynocephalus | place: Kenya | collected 2012-08-02 ...
TCCTCGGTTTCGGGTTCTTGCGAGAGTTCTTCAACGGGTTGCTCGACGGCTTCGGGCAAATCCTCGGATTCGGGTTCTTGCGAGAGTTCTTCAACGGGTTGCTCGACCACTTCGGGCAAATCCTCGGATTCGGGTTCTTGCGAGAGTTCTTCAACGGGTTGCTCGACAACTTCGGGCAAATCCTCGGATTCGGGTTCTTGCGAGAGTTCTTCAACGGGTTGCTCGACCACTTCGGGCAAATCCTCGGTTTCGGGTTCTTGCGAGAGTTCTTCAACGGGTTGCTCGACAACTTCGGGCAAATCCTCGGTTTCGGGTTCTTGCGAGAGTTCTTCAACGGGTTGCTCGACGGCTTCGGTTTGAGGTTCGTCTTGAACGTCGGATTTGACGGCTTGAACGTCTTGTTTTTGCTCGACGGGTTCGACTTTTCCGTCTTCGGTGATATGTACCAAAGTGCCTACGGGGGCGGTGGGGTCGTCGTCCACGATTTCGCTTTCAAGAAACTCGATTTTATCAAAATTTACCATAAAAATAAATTCCTCCGCACGGAAAACAGAAGAATTTTCGCATAAAAAATCCCTCTATAATCCAAGTTATGAATAGAATATCATATTTGATTTATTAAATCAATAATACAAACGCATTTTTTCCGACAATTTTTGTGCTATTTTCTTGAAAAAATTGATAAACTCCACAATATGTGGTATAGTGATTGTAGTTAAAATGCGGCGAAAAGTCGCAAAGGCGCTCGCTATGAACAACTTTAATCTCAATCCCCAACAATTAGCCGCCGTCAACGACACCGAAGGCGCGGTTTTGGTTATCGCAGGCGCGGGAAGCGGAAAAACTCGCGTGCTTACGGCAAGAGTGTGCCATCTCATCGAAAACGGCGTAGATCCGTACAATATTTTGGCAATCACCTTTACCAACAAAGCCGCTAACGAAATGAAAGAACGTATCGAAAAATATCTCGGCTCGCAGAGCGTGTGGACAAGCACTTTCCACTCGATGTGCGCGCGTATTTTGCGATTTGACGCGGATAGAATAGGGTATACCAAAGATTTTACCATTTACACCGACCTCGAAAGCGAGAGAGTCGTAAAGCGCGTTTTGCAGGATTATCCGCAAGCGGACCCGAAAAACAAGGGTGATTACCTTTGGCATATCTCGCGCGCAAAAACTCTCGATATGTCGCCCGAAGTCTATTACGACGCGATAAAAAACGACGATAACGACGCGTATAATATCTTCCAAATTTATTCGAGATACGAGCAGGAACTCAAAAACTGCAACTGTATGGATTTCGACGATTTGCTTCTCAAAACCGTGCAACTGTTCCGCGAGTGTCCGGACGTTTTGGAAAAATATCAAAGACGATTCAAATATATCTGCGTAGACGAGTTTCAAGACACAAACAAACTGCAATACGACATCGTGAAAATGCTCTCGAAACTCAACGGCAACTTGTTTGTCGTGGGCGACGAGGACCAGTCGATATACAGTTGGCGCGGCGCGGAAATCAAGAATATTCTCGACTTTTCAAAGGATTTTCCGAACGCAAAAGTCTACAAACTCGAGCAGAACTACCGCAGTACTACGTCAATTTTGCAGGCGGCGAACAACGTCATAAAAAACAACTCGAACCGCAACGAAAAGACATTGTGGTCAGAGATAAAGTACGAGGATTCTATCGAGTACTATGAGGCGTACAACGACCGCGACGAGGCGACGTATGTCGCTAGAACCATAAATACGTTGCACAGAAACGGCGAAAATTACAAGGATATGGCGGTTTTGGTGCGCGCAAACTCGGTGACTCGTCAGTTTGAAGAAGAATTTAATCTGCACGGCATACCGTACAAGGTTTTCGGCGGTTTTAGATTCTACGAACGCAAGGAAATCAAGGACGCTTTGGCGTACGTTCGCCTTGCAATAAATCCGAGCGACAACGACAGTATTCTGCGCGTGGTGAACTATCCCAAGCGCGGCATAGGCAACACGGCAGTACAAGAGTTGCAAGACGTTGCAAAAGCAAAGTCCGCGACTATGTTTTCGGTGCTTCTTAATCCCGAATGGCTCACGCCGACGACCGCAAAAAAACTTGCGCCGTTTACGCAAATAGCGACGGATTTGGTGCAATTCTCAAAGCAAATGCAGGCGGTTGAGTTCGTGCAATACGTCATTCGTCGAAGCGGACTGGAAGCCGCGCTTTCCCAAAGTCAAGACCCCGACGACGCAAACCGCCTCGAAAACATCGAAGAACTCGTGTCCGCGGTTCAGCAATTCGAGCAGGACAACGATGGTGCGAGCATATCCGACTTTATGCAATCGGTCGCGCTCGTTTCGGACACGGACGAAATGAGTGGCGACGACTACGTCACGATCGCCACGATACACGCGGTGAAAGGACTCGAATTCGACGACGTGTTCCTCGTTGCGCTCGAAGACGGAATTTTCCCCACGCAAAGAGCGATTACGGCGGGCGACGTAGAGGAAGAGCGACGACTTATGTACGTCGCAATAACGCGCGCGAGAAAGAAATTGTTTGTTCTCAACGCTCGTCAACGCTATCGTTTCGGGCGTACGGAATACTTGCCGAAAAGCCGTTTCGTGGGCGAAATGAGCGGATTCAAATCCTCTATGCGCTACGCAAATTCCAATTATACGTCGCCTACGTTCGATACCAAAGACCGCATTAAACTCGGCGTGAACAATCCGCAAACTTCGGCGTTCAAAAAGAATTTGTCGAACGGATTTTCAAAATCCACTCTCGAAACGCCGAAAAAAGCCTCGAACGTTGACTATTCGCAATTCAAAAAGGACACAATCGTCGAGCATAACAAGTTCGGTCGCGGTATCATAATTCAAACGAGCGGCGACGGCGAAGACAAGATTGCGGCAATCGCGTTTAAGGGTTTGGGCGTAAAGAGATTCTCGCTCGCAATCGCGGCGGCAAACCTCAAAGTCATAGACAAAAAAGAAAACGGCTGATAAAAAATCGGCGTGAAAACGCATTTTTCGGTATATTGCGAAAATCGCAAATTTGCAAACTAAAATGCGAATTAATGCGGTCAGATACTCGAAAATCCGCATACGCATAAATGCGATATTGACAATAAGCGAATTATAAGTTAAGTTTGAATGGGTATGCCTTTCAAAATTAAGGCAACAAATAGGAAGTTATGGACAAACTTGCAAGAATGAAAGAACTTATCGCAACTCTCAACGAGTGGGCGAGATTGTATTACGAAGAAGACGCACCCGTCGTTTCGGACGCCGAGTACGACCGCCTCTATGACGAGTTGAGAGCCCTCGAACGTGAAGAAGGGTATTCTTTGCCGACGAGCCCCACGCACAGAGTGGGCGGCGCACCCAAAGGTAAGTTCGAGCAATCCAAGCACCTTTTGCGCCTTTACAGCCTTGACAAGTGTCAATCAAAGGAAGAATTTTACGAGTGGTGCAACCGTATTGTGAAAGCGGTCGGATATTTGCCAAAACTCACTTGCGAATACAAATTCGACGGGCTTACGCTCAATATTTTGTACGAAAACGGCAAAATCGTCAAAGCGTCAACCAGAGGCAACGGCATTGTCGGCGAAGTGGTTACGGCGCAAGTGAATACAATCAAAAAACTGCCCAAGACCATCGATTATAAGGGCAAAATCGAAATTCAGGGCGAGGGCATTTTACGACTTTCAAGGCTCAACGAATACAATTTGACCGCAAGCGAGCCGCTCAAAAACGCAAGAAACGGCGCGGCGGGCGCAATCCGCAATCTCAATCCCGAAGTCACCGCACAGCGCGGACTGTCCTTTTTTGCATATAACATCGGATACAGCGACAAAACCTTTGAAACACAAACGGAAATGCGCGAATTTTTGAAGAAAGAAGGATTTGAAACCGAAGGAGATTTCGAAGTTGTCGACAATGCGCAAGCCGCTATGAAATACGCCGACAAAACCGGCGAAAAACGTGAAAATCTCGACTATCTGATCGACGGCGTAGTGTTCAAAGTGAACGACGTGAGGTTGAGAGAAGAAATAGGATTCACCGAAAAATTCCCAAAATGGGCGGTTGCGTACAAGTTCAAGGCAGACGAGATGACGACGACCTTGCAAGACGTGGAATGGCAAGTGTCGAGAAGCGCGAAACTTAATCCTATCGCAATACTCGAACCGGTTGATATAGGCGGCGTAACCGTGTCGAGGGCGACCCTCAACAATTACGGCGACATTCTCAAAAAGAAGGTTAAAATAGGGGATAAGGTGTTTGTGAGACGTTCAAACGACGTCATTCCCGAAATTATGGGCGTTGCAATCGAAAATCCGAACGCAAAATCCATTGAAAAACCCACCGAATGTCCCGTTTGCCATGCACCCGTCAAGGAAGTCGGCGCATTTTTGTACTGCACGGGCGACAACTGCGCGCCGCAAATCATATCCAAACTCGACCATTTTGCCTCGAAAGACGCAATGGATATCGACGGATTCAGCGAGAAAACCGCCGAACTTTTGTACAACGAAACGCACGTCGAGGACGCTGTGGATTTGATGAATATCACCGCAACCGACCTTTTCGGACTGGAAGGTTTCGGGGATAAAAAGATTGACAATTTGCTCGGCGCGATTGAAAAATCGAAGCATACGACGCTTGACAGATTCATCTTTGCGCTCGGAATAGAGGGCATAGGCAAAAAGACTGCAAAAGACTTGGTTAAGAGGTTTAGAACGCTGGAAAACTTGCAAAACGCAACGCTTGCCGATCTTGGCGCGGTGGACGGAATAGGCGAAGTGCTTGCAAACAACATTTTTGAATATTTCCATGATTCTAACAATGCGGATTTTGTAAAACGATTGCTTGAAAGCGGTATCGTGTTCGAGGAATCCGAAGAAAAGCAAGGCGTGTTCAGCGGAATGAAAATCGTGCTTACCGGGTCGCTTCCGACCTACAAGAGAGGCGAGGCGACAAAACTCATCGAGGACAACGGCGGCGAGGTTGCCTCTTCGGTGTCGAAATCCGTAAACCTCGTGCTTGCGGGCGAGGATGCGGGCTCGAAACTCGAAAAGGCGCAAAAACTCGGAATCGAGATAATCGACGAACAACGTTTCAAGAATATGCTCGGTTTGTGATTGAACCTAAATTCGATTAAAACTCGAAAAATATTGTTTTTTCAACTTAAAAAGGCACAAGTGCCTTTTTATTTTTGTCATATTGTTGGCGCAATTTGTTGTGTTTGAATAAACTTTGTGATATAATATCAAAAAATTATTAGGCGGGTGCGCGTATATGCACAGTATGACAGGGTATGGCAAAGGCGTTTCAAAACGCGACGGAAAGACCATAACCATCGAAATTAAAACCGTAAATCACAGGTTTTTGGATTGTAATTTCAAACTTCCTCGCAACTTCTTGTTCGTGGAGGACAAATTGAAAAAAGCCGTTTCCAAGGCAATATCGAGAGGTCACGTCGATCTTTATCTCACCTATGAACAATCGTCGACGGACGAGGGCGCGTACACGGTGGATCTCGAACTTGCAAACAATTATCTTGCTGCTGTTAAAAAACTTACGGACGGCACCGGACTCGAAAACGACGTGACGGTTTCGACTCTCTTGAAAGTCGGCGACATAGTGACGAGACAAGAAGCGGTCGAGGACGAGGATTTGCTTTGCGAAATGACTCTCGAAGCAGTGAATCTTGCGCTTGAAAATCTCAAATCTATGCGTGAAAAAGAAGGTCAATCGCAAAAGGTCGATTTCGTAAAGAAACTCGATTCAATCAAAGATTGCCTCGAACATATCAAAGAGTTTGCGCCGAAAGTGGTTGAGGATTACAGAGCCAATCTCAACGCTCGAATCGCCGAAGTGGTCGAGCCGTCGCTCATCGACAAACAACGCCTCGCAACCGAAGTCGCGCTCTACGCCGACCATTGCGCAATAGACGAGGAAATCACGAGACTTTCCACTCATATCGCGAATATGCGCTCGCTTCTCGAGGCAAACGAACCCGTCGGGCGCAAAATGGACTTCCTCGTACAAGAGTTCAACAGAGAAACCAACACTATAGGCTCGAAAGCAAACGATATGCGAATCACGAATGAAGTTCTTGCAATCAAGAACGAGATAGAAAAAATGCGCGAACAAGCCGCAAACGTCGAATGACGAATATTCAATCCGGAAGGTAAACGATTATGCACAACAAAGGATTGCTCATCGTCGTGTCGGGATTCAGCGGCGTGGGCAAAAGTACCGTTATATCAAAAATGTTCCAAAAGATGCCGAATCTGAGATTTTCGGTGTCCTGCACTTCGAGAAAGCCGAGAAACGGCGAAAAAGAGGGCGTGGATTACTATTTCATCACCGAGGACGAGTTTGTAAAGCGCGCCGACAACGACGAATTTGTGGAATACACCCGCACTTTCACAAACTGCTACGGCACTCTCAAATGCGAAGTGGAAACGAAGCGCAATCAAGGCTTCGACGTGCTGCTCGACATCAATAGCGTGGGCGCAATGAACATCAAAAAAGTGTATCCCGATTGCGTGACGATATTCATCAATCCGCCGTCTCTCGAAGAACTCAAAAAACGCCTTATCGGCAGAGGTAGCGAAACGCCCGATTCTCTCAAAAAACGCCTTGACGAAATCGAGTTTGAAAGAAAGTGCATACCGTACTACGACTTTGTCGTGATAAACGACGTTGCAGACGTTTGCGCCGACAAAATCGTAAACTACCTCGAAAAAAGAAGGGCGGAACTTAAATAAGCAGAGCAATAAAAAACATCGTAAAAACTCGCTCACAAAGCGTAAACATAAAAACAAAACAAATTTACATACTCAATCGGAGGAAACAAACTATGATGATCGATCCCCCCATCGACAAACTCATCAAACACGCAGAGTGCAGATACGCACTTACCGTCGCCGTTGCAAAACGCGCGCGCGAACTCGCAACGACCGAAAGCAGTTACCTTGAAAAGAGCGGTTTGAAACCCATTTCGCTCGCTTGCAAGGAAATCTACGAAGACAAAATCAAAATCGTTCGCGACTAATCCGAACGGTATTACGACGATTTTTCAATCTCGATTGAAACGAGGCTTATTATGCTGTACGGAAAAAACGTGGTTTTGGGCGTAAGCGGCGGTATCGCCGTTTACAAAGCGTGCGAAATCGTATCGAGGCTCAAGAAGTCGGGCGCAAACGTGGACGTTATTATGACTGATAATGCCCGCGAGTTCGTCACGCCTTTGACCTTCCAAACGCTCGCAAAATCCGCCGTCGTCACAAACGCTTTCGAGCCTGTCAAGGAATTTGACATCAACCATATATCCCTTGCAAAAAAAGCGGATATTTTGGTGGTTGCCCCTGCGACGGCAAACGTCATCGCAAAGTTTGCAGAGGGCATTGCGGACGATATGCTCACGACGACGTATCTTGCCTCGAACGCTCAAAAACTCATTTGTCCCGCGATGAATTGCAATATGTACGATGACGTTGCAACGCAAAAGAATATGCAGACTTTGCGTGAGCGCGGCGTACTTTTTTGCGATTCGGCGGTTGGGCTGTTGGCTTGCGGCGACGTAGGAAAAGGGCGTATGGCAGAGCCTTGCGACATAGTGAAGGCAATCGTGGACTATCTCACGCCCGTGCAGGATTTTGAAAATAAGCGCGTGCTTATCACATCGGGCGGTACGGAAGAAAAAATCGACGGCGTGCGAGTCATCGCAAATCATTCGAGCGGAAAGATGGGCAAGGCACTTGCCGAAGCGGTTGCGGACAGAGGCGGAAGCGTCGTTTTCGTGTACGGAAACGTCAAGGTTGACGTGCCAAAATGCGTCGAAAAAGCAATTCACGTCACCACGACGCAAGAAATGCTCGACGCTTGCAATGCGGAGTTCGACTCTTGCGACGTTGCGATAATGGCAGCCGCACCTGCCGACTACAAGGTGAAAAACACGTTTTCGCAAAAGGTCAAGAGCGACACGCTGACCCTCGAACTCGTCAAAAATCCCGACATCGCAAAAACGCTCGGCGAAAAGAAGGGCGAAAGAAAACTCGTCGTATTTTCCGCCGAAACCGAAAATCTGATTGAAAACGCCAAAGGCAAACTCAAAAAGAAGCACGCCGACCTCGTGGTCGCAAACGACGTTACCGTCGAGGGCGCGGGATTTGACGTAGATACCAACGTCGCAACGATAATCGACAACGACGGCAACGAGTTTGAAAGCGGAAAAGTGAGCAAGAGAGAACTTGCCGACGTCATTCTCGACAAGGTGAACGCTCTATGATTCTGGAAGTCATCGTCAACATCTCGAATAGCGACGTGGACAGGACTTTCGATTATATCGGCGACGACGTGCCGATAGGCAGCAGAGTCGTTGTCGAGTTCGGAAAAAAGAGGCTTATCGGCTTTGTTATCGGCAAAAAGGATAAGTCGGAATTTCAAGACCTTAAAAAAGCGCAATATCTCGATTCGCCCATAAGTCCCGAACAGTTGGGACTTATGAACTTTATGCGCAAAACGTACAATCTGCGCTATATCGACGTTTTGCGCTTGTTCGTTCCTCAACAACTACGCGAGGAAAAAGACCCCGAATATACGAGGAAATTTCTCACCGCCGACGATTCGAGAACGCTTGCCGAACTCAAAGAAATAGTTGGAAAGAGGGCGGAAAAGCAACAAGATGCTCTCGACTATATCGCCTCTAACGGCGGGCAGTTTTTGAGTTTTTTGAACGCGAAATTCGGCGTTAGCGCAATAAACGGATTGCGTGAAAAAGGCGTCGTGACCGAAAGCGACGTACACGAGCGTTCAACGCCGCTCAAAACTCTGCAAAGAGAGAAAAAGCACGTCGTTCTTACCGAAATGCAGGCGAGCGCGGTGGAAACGCTTTGCGGCGCGAAAGGAACGTATCTTTTGCACGGCGTTACGGGAAGCGGAAAAACCGAAGTGTACGAGTGCGTGATAGAGCGTATGATTGCAAAAGGCAAAACCGCGATTATGCTCGTTCCCGAAATCTCGCTTACGCCGCAAATGCTCGGATTGTTCCGCGCAAGATTCGGCGACGACGTTGCGATACTTCACAGCGGACTTAACGCAAGCGAACGCTACGACGAGTGGAAAAGACTCAAAACCGGCAAAGCGCACATCGCAATAGGCGCAAGGTCGGCAATATTCGCACCGCTCGAAAACATCGGCGCAATCATTATCGACGAGGAACACGACACGAGTTATTTGTCGGAATCCAATCCGCGCTACGACACGAAAACTATTGCGGAATACCGCGCAAAAGCAAACGATTGCGTGCTTATTCTCGGTTCGGCTACGCCCGATATGGAAACCTATCTCAAAGCGACCGAGGGCGTGTACGGGCTCGTATCGCTGCCCGAAAGAATATCCAAACACAAACTTCCCGAAATGGAAATCGTGGATATGACGGCAGAGTTCAGACAAGGCAATCGCAGTCTGTTTTCTCTTGCTTTGCAAGAGGCTCTCAAGGAAACCGTCGCAAAAGGCGAGCAGGCTATGCTCTTTCTCAATCGCAGAGGCTTTGCCTCGTTTATCCGCTGTAAGGAATGCGGATATATAGCAAAGTGCGAGGATTGCGACATTTCGTTGACCTATCATAAGGAAGACAACGAACTAAAATGCCACTATTGCGGGCGCAGATACCACGCTTTGACCAAGTGTCCAAACTGTGGCAGTCACGAGATAAAGCAAGGCAGAATCGGAACGGAAAAGGTTGTCGAAGAACTTAAAAATCTCATTCCCGGCGTCAGAGTCTTGCGTATGGACAACGATACGACCGTGAGAAAGGACAGTTATTTCAAGATTCTTTCCTCATTCGGCAACAAGGAAGCGGACGTGCTCGTCGGCACGCAAATGATTGCAAAAGGTCACGACTTCGGCAACGTCACGCTCGTTGGTATTCTCGAAGCGGACGCCGCGCTGTATTTCAGCGATTATCGCTCGAGCGAGCGCACGTTCCAACTCATTACGCAAGTTGCGGGCAGAGCGGGCAGAGCGGAAAAAGAGGGCAGAGTCATTCTTCAAACCTACGCGCCGAAACATTACGTTTTTCGCTTCGGAAGAACGTACGACTACATAGGATTTTGGAAAAAGGAAATCAACACGAGAATGGTGACCAAATTTCCGCCTTTTACGAAAGTCGTGCGCGTGCTTTTGTCGTCCGTAAACGAGCAAGACGTGGTGGACGCGGCGAGAAACGTGTATAAATCCGTTCAGAATCTGCAGTCGCAAAGCGGAAAATTCGTGTACTTGGGCGCAAGCAAATCGCCCGTCACGCGTATGAACGGTCTTTGCCGCTATCAAGTGATGATGAGGATTGAGCCGCAACAATTTGAGAATATCATCGGCGAAATATACAAAATCGCCGACCAAAACAAATCGAAAAAATGCAACGTGTTCGTCGAAATCAATCCGCAAAGTTTGATTTGAACACGGAAGGATATAAAGTATGGCAAAAAGATTGATTGTCAAAGTGCCCGACCCCATTTTGACGAAAAAATGCAGAGAAGTGGACAAGTTCGACGAAAGACTTTGGACTTTGCTCGACGATATGAAAGATACCGTCAGAGCCGCAAACGGCGCAGGTCTTGCCGCGCCGCAAGTCGCGGTTTTGAAGCGTGTGTGCGTGGTTGACACCGACGACGGATATTTTGAACTCGTAAACCCAGTCATAACTTCGCAAAGCGGCGAGCAAACAGGGCTCGAAGGCTGTTTGTCCGTGCCTAAAAAGTACGGCGAAGTGACCCGTCCTATGAAGGTTAAAGTCACCGCTCTCGATAGATTCGGCAAAGAACAAAAATACAGAGTCGAAGGCTTTACGGCAAGAGCGTTTTGTCACGAAATCGACCACTTGGACGGAATCTTGTATACGTCGAAATGCAAACAACTGCTCGACGAGCAAGACTGAACGACGTTACGCAAAAAGCGCAATAAACTGCAAATAAATAGGCAAAACAAAGAAATAAGTTATGAAAATCGTGTTTATGGGCAGTCCCGATTTTTCGGCGACGGTGCTTGAAAAACTTAATTCGGTATATCCCGTGTCCGCAGTGGTTACAGGACTTGATAAACCCGTCGGGCGCGGCTACCAACTCAAACCCTCTGCGCTCAAAGTCAAGGCGCAAGAACTTTCGATACCCGTTTTGCAGTACGAAAAAGTGTCGAGAGAGGGCATAGAGGACATCGAAAATCTCAATCCCGACATTGTGGTTACCGCGGCGTTCGGTCAGATTTTGAGCGAAAGATTTTTGGCGATTCCGAAATTCGGCGTGCTCAACGTACACGCTTCGCTTTTGCCTAAATACAGAGGTTCGTCGCCCATTCAATGGTCGATTATCAACGGCGACGTTGAGAGCGGCATAACCATTATGCGCACGGTAAAGGCGGTTGACGCAGGCGATATTTTGCTTGAAAAAGCAACGCCTATCGGAAAAGACGAAACGGCGGGCGAGTTGTTCGACAGACTCGCGATTCTCGGCGGCGAGGCGATTTGCGAGGCAATATCCCTCGTCGAAAGCGGAAAAGCCGTGTTCGTGCCGCAAGACGAAAGTAAAGCGACGCATTGCTCGATGATAAGCAAAGAGGACGGCAATATCGACTTTTCAAAAACCGCTCGGCAAATCGATTGCTTCGTTAGAGGTATGTCGCCGTGGCCGTCGGCGTTTACGCACGTTTTTGGCAAAACGCTCAAAGTGTTCAAAGTCGAAAAGGCGGATTGCAACATAGAAAACGTAGATTCTTTCGAGTTCGGACAAGTCGTCAAATCCTCTGCGAAAGAGGGATTGTTCGTGAAGGTCGCAGACGGCGTTGTAAGACTTTCAGAGATTCAACTCGAAGGCGGAAAGCGTATGAGCGACAACGCGTTTTTGCTCGGAAGAAACATCGAAATAGGCACGAAATTCGAATGAAAAGGCGCATCAGATTGCGTAACGAATAAAACGAAAACTTCATTGAGGAACGTATGAGAAAACATATCGACAGCGCATACAAAATACTATCGAAAGTGTTTCAAGAGGGAACGTACAGCAATATGGCGTTCCTCGGCGAGCGCGTGAGCGATATGTCCACAAGGCTCGTGTACGGCACGCTCGAAGAAAACGTGAAAATCGAGTATATCCTCAATCAACTCGTCGAGAAAAAACCGCAAAAATCCGTGCAAACGCTCTTGAAAATCGGAACGTACGCGCTTCTTAGTCTCACGGACGTGCCGAAATTCGCAATCGTCAGCGAGTGCGTGGAAGTCGCAAAATCCAACGGTAAAGGCGGCGCGAGTGGATTCGTAAACGCCGTTCTCAAAAAAGTTGCGGACAACAAGTTTACGCTTCCGAGCGAAAACGACGATTGCTATTTGTCGGTGACCTATTCGAAACCGAAATGGTTTTGCGATAAACTCGTGGCGCAATACGGCAAAGAAAAGGCGATCGAGATTATATCCGCAAAAAGCGATACGCTCGAACATATCCGCATAAACAGCCGTATGGCAACGCCGATCGACGTTGAATTTTTGCTCAAAAAGAACAAAGTCGAGTTCAAAAAGAGCGACGTCGGCGGCTATATCGTCAAAGCGACGGATTGCGTGAAGCGTATGTTCGACAAAGGTCTCGTGACGTTTCAATCGCCGTCGAGTATGCTCGCCGTGCAGGCTTTGAACGTTACGGACGGGGCGCAAGTTCTCGATATATGTTCCGCCCCCGGCGGAAAAGCGATGTATATGAGCGAGATTTGTCCGCACGGAAAAATCACCGCGTGCGACCTCTATCCGCACAGAGTCGCGCTCATTCAAAAGTACAAAAACCGTATGCATACGCCCAACGTAAAGGCGATTCAAGCCGACGCTTGCGTTTTGTCGGACGAATGGAAAGATTGCTTCGATTTCGTGCTTTGCGACGCGCCGTGTTCGTGTCTGGGGACATTCAAAAAGCACCCCGACGTTTTTTTGAACAAGGACGAAAAGTGCGTCATAGAACTTGCCGATATGCAACGGAAAATCATTGAAAACGCCGCAAAATATCTCAAAGTCGGCGGCAAAATGGTTTATTCCACTTGCACCTTGTTCAAGGAAGAAAATGAGGACGTCGTAAACGATTTTATTGCGAAAAACGACGGTTTCGCGCTTGAAAAAATTGACGGACTCGACCGTATCGACGGCGGAAAATACAAAGATAATAACGGCACGATTCAAATCTTGCCTCACGAGGAATACGACGGATTCTTTATTGCAAGATTGCAGAGGGTGAAATGAGCGAAAGTACGCAAAAATCGGTTATGCTCGGACTTAGCAGAGAGGAAATTGCCTCTCTCGTTCCCGATTGTCCGAAATATACCGCTTCGCAAATCTACTCGTTTTTGCAAGACGGAAAAGACTTTGACGAAATGACCTCGCTCAAAAAGGATTTGAGAGAAAGGCTCAAAGAGAATTTCGTTGCGAATCCCGTGAGCATTCTCGAAGTTTTTACGGGCAAGTCGGGCACGAAAAAGTATCTGTTCCGACTCTTGGACGATAATCTCATCGAGGGCGTATATATGCCGCACGATTACGGCGATACGCTTTGTCTGTCCACGCAAATAGGTTGCCGTATGGGGTGCACGTTCTGCGCTTCGACCCTCGACGGACTCGTGAGAAATCTCACGTCTGCCGAAATGCTCGGTCAAGTCATTTGCGTAAACCGCGATAACGGCGGCAGCGCAAAGGCGAGAGCGGTGACGAATCTCGTGCTTATGGGAAGCGGCGAACCTTTCGACAACTACGACAACGTGCTCGAATTTCTCGACAAAGTGAGCGATTCAAACGGCATAAACATCAGCGAGCGCAATATATCTTTGTCCACTTCGGGACTTTGCGACAAAATCCGCAAGTTTGCCGACAGCGGTCACAAAGTCACGCTTTCGATAAGTCTGCACGCGCCGTTCGACGATTTGAGAAGCGCGCTTATGCCCGTAAACAGAGCGTATTCCGTCAAGCAACTCGTGGACAGCGCAAGATACTATTTCGACAAGACGGGGCGCAGAGTCATATTCGAGTACACGCTCATAAAAGGCGAAAACGACTCGGACGCTTGCGCAAGAGAACTTGCAAGGCTCTTGAAAGGCTTTCCCGCGCACGTCAATCTCATAAGGCTCAACGAGGTCAAAGAGCGCAATCACGTTGCGCCGAGCGTTGACGCAACGGAAGAATTTTTGCATAAACTCGAAAAACTCGGCGTGTCGGCAACCATACGCAGAAGTTTGGGCAACGACATCGAGGGCGCGTGCGGTCAACTGCGCAGAAGATACCTCGAAAACGTCGAAAAATAACCGAAAAAGCGCGACATATCGCATAAAAAAACGATATGAATCGCAACCGAAACGAATAGAAATAACGAAAACGAAAATACGGATTTAATCCGAAAAAATAGGCAAAATCGAAATCATAAAGGCGGAATGAAAACGTACAAAGGCAGAGTTATAAAAGCGGTCGCTTCAAAGTTTTTCGTTGACACCGACGAGGGCGTCAAGGTTTGCTTTGCACGCAAAAGACTGAAAAACGACGGCTTGATTTACGTAGGCGACTATGTCGAAATCGCAAAAGAGCGCGACAGTTTCGTCATCGAAAACGTTGAGCCGCGCAAAAATCGTCTTATCCGTCCGTACGTTTCAAACGTCGACGTATGCTTTATCGTGATTGCGCCCGAACCCCAACCCGATTTTCTGCTCGTGGACAAAATCATCGTGAACTGCCTCGTCGAGGGTATCGAACCCGTGCTCGTTAAGAATAAATGCGACGTGAAAGCAATCGATACGAACGAATACGACGGCGTCGTAAAGCAGATTGAATGTAGCGCGCAAACGGGCGAAAACGTCAAAAAAATCGTGGATTGCGCAAAGGGTAAAACCGCTTGCTTTGCGGGACAATCGGCGGTGGGTAAGAGTTCGCTTCTCAACAATATTCTCGATTGCGATTTGCTAGAAGTGGGCGAACTTGCAAAAAAGATAAAGCGCGGCAAGAATACGACGAGAAAAACCGAGATTTTCCATATCGGCGAATCGACTTATTTCGTAGATACTTGCGGCTTTTCAATGCTCGAAACCGTGGACGTTGCGCCCGAAAATCTAAGGCTCTATTTCGACGATTTGGAAGCGTTCAGAAAAGAATGCCGCTTCAATATGTGCACGCATATAGACGAACCGGATTGCGCCGTAAAAGCGCACGTGGGTAAGGAAATAGGCGAGGGCAGATACGAAAGATATAAGACCATTTATCAAGAACTCGTCGAGAGAAAAGAGAAGCAATACGATTAAAATTGCGCCTTCGTCGCAAACGATATCCACTGCGTGGATGAAATCCTCGCTCTGCTCGGTTGAAATCCAAACTTCGTTTGGGTGATATCCACGCGTTGCGTGGGTTGCGGAATATCCGAATATCAAATTAAACTATCTTAATAAAATAATATAGAGGTAAAGTTATGTTGGTTGCACCGTCAATGCTCGCCGCGGATTTCGGCAATATGGCAACGGAAGTCAAGAATATCGAAAAATGGGGCGCGGACATCGTTCACGCCGACGTTATGGACGGCGTTTACGTCCCGAATATAACTTTCGGTATGCCGATGATAAAAGTGTTCAAGCAAAACTCGACTTTGCCCATCGACGCTCATCTTATGATAACCAAACCCGAAAAGTACGTCGGCAAGTTTTGTGATGCGGGGGCGGACGTCGTGACGTTTCACCCCGATGCGTCCGACGACGTGCAAGGCGCGCTCGATATAATCAAATCAAAAGGCAAAAAGTGCGGTTTGGTGGTCAATGCAGACGTCGATTTCGACGTCGTAAAGCCCTATCTCGGTCAAATCGATATGCTGGTTATTATGACCGTTCAGGCAGGGTTCGGCGGTCAAAGTTTTATGCCGCAATGCCTTGAAAAAGCCAAACTCGGCGCAATAGAGCGCGAAAAACACGGATATAAGTATCTCATCGAAGTTGACGGCGGCGTGAGCGAGAAAAACGTTGCGCTTCTAAAAGAAGCGGGCGTTGACGTAGCGGTTGCGGGAAGTTCGGTTTTTAAGTCAGAAGACCCGCAAAAAACGATAAAATCGCTTCATTTGCAATAAGACGTTTGCGTTGCGATAATCGCGTAAACGGCGGCGAATAAACGATATAAATCGTTATGAAATTTTTGAATTGAAACGAATCCTTTGCGGTTCGTTTTTTCTTTGTAACGTTTGGCGTTTTCGATTCATACCTTGTAAAAAACGAGGTGAAGTATGAATAAAATCATTTGTCTAAATCCGCCCAAATTCGTCAAAGCAATCCTTAAACTCTTTGTGAAAAAAGACAAAGAGAAGAAGTGAATAGAAGAAACTAAAATTCGTTTTCGCCGTAGCAAAAACGTGGTTTTGTTACAACAAAAAAACGCCTTCCTTTCGGAAGGCTAACGTTGATTGCTACATTATTCAAAAGGAATTACGCACGGTCAACTTTGCCGGAACGAAGACAATGCGTGCAAACGTAAGTTTCTTCAACTCCGCCGGTCGGTGTATTGACTTTGACTTTTTGAACGTTGGGCGCCCAACTGCGTCTGGTCTTTCTGTTGCTGTGGCTGACTGCGTTGCCGCTCATTCTGCCTTTTCCGCATACACTACAAACTCTGGACATATACTGTACCTCCTAATTTGAACGATTGATATTCTAACAAATATAAATAGGTTTTGCAACTGATTTGCATAAAATTTGTGATTTAGTTGCAAAAAATTATCTTATATAGTAATATTTTAGAAAAAGGAATTGATATGTCGCTTTCAACTTCAAACAAGTTTGGCAAAATTTCCGTGAGCGATGAGGCTATGCAGATTATCGCAAGTCACTCGGCTCAGGACTGTTACGGCGTGGTGGATTTGGTTTCACGCCGTTTCAGCGATAATATAGGCCAACTTCTCGGAAAAAATCAACTCGGCAAAGGCGCGCTCGTTCAGACTGTGGACGACCTTATCTATGTCGAGTTGTTTGTCGTTTTGAAACTTGGGGTGAATATCGAAGCAGTTAAAAAGTCCCTTGCGGATGCGGTCAAGTTCTCGCTTGAAACGTTCACGGGTATGCGCGTAAAACGCGTTCACGTCAACGTTGTCGGCATTCGCGTGTGATAGGTATATACAAAAATGATAAGAATTGACGGATTAAAATTCAAAGAAATGCTGCAAGGCGGCGCAAAGGCTCTCGAAATGAACAGGGCTATCGTTGACGAACTCAACGTATTTCCCGTTCCCGACGGCGATACCGGCACGAATATGTCGCTCACGCTCGCGTCGGCAGTTAGAGAAGCAAACGCTTGCGGTTCTTTGCTCATAGACGAAATCGCGCTCGCGTTCTCAAAAGGCGCACTCAAAGGCGCAAGAGGCAATTCCGGCGTTATATCGTCGCAAATTTTCAGAGGATTCGCCGTGGCTCTCGAAGGCAAAGCCGACCTCTCGCCCAAAACGTTCGCAGAGTGCTTGAAAACGGGTACGGAAATTGCGTACAGCGCGGTCACGAAGCCCAAAGAAGGCACGATTCTGACCGTCGTCAGAGCAATGGCAGAAGAAGCGCAAAGCGCGTCGAAAGGCAAAAAAATCGAATTTGAATCCTTCCTTAAACGCGTTATTGACGCAGGCGAGGAAATTCTGCAAAGAACCCCCGATATGCTTCCCGTGCTTAAAAAAGCGGGCGTCGTGGACGCAGGCGGCAGAGGTCTCGTTACGGTGTTCGACGGTATGTATCGCACGCTTATCGGCGAAGAACTCGTGCTTATCAGCGGCGGTAAAGTCGCAACCGAAGAAAGCGCGCCGCTCGCCGCACCCGGCGAGGAATTTGACCCGCTCGAAAACGACTATGAACATATTACGTTCCAATATTGCACGGAATATTTTATCACGCACCTCAAAAACGAAGTTACGACGGCTGCAATCAACAAATACAGAGATTATCTTATGACAATCGGCGATTGCGTGCTGGTCATCGGCGATACGGATCTTGTGAAAACTCACGTTCATACCAATCATCCAGACAGAGCGTTGAAAGCGGCTTTGGGACTCGGTGAACTCGACGGCGTGAAAATCGAGAATATGCTCGAACAAAACCGCAAAATCCACGCAAACGACAAGCCCGACGAGGAAGAAGAACTCAAAGAATACGCGATGATTTCCATTTGCTCGGGCGAAGGTATGGCAAACATATTCAAAGATTTGATGGTTGACATCGTGGTCGAGGGCGGTCAGACTATGAATCCGAGCGTCGACGACATTCTCAAAGCCGTCAACGACGCAAAAGCGAAAAACGTTTTCGTGCTTCCAAACAACTCGAATATCATTCTTGCCGCAAATCAGGCAAAAGAACTCGCAAAATCCGAAGTGTACGTCATCCCGACGACGAATATGCCCGAAGGTATTTCCGCTTCGCTTGCGTTCGATTCCGATTCGACGCCCGAAGAAAATTACGAAAATATGTGCGTTGCTATGCAAGACGTGACTTGCGCAGAAATTACGCACGCCGTTCGTTCTACTCGTATGAACAGATTTTCCGTTAAAGAGGGCGATATAATCGGTATTTGCGAAAAGAAAATCGTCGCGAAGAGTCAAAGCATTGAAGAAACCACTCTCGATACGATAAGAAAAATCGCAAAAGACAAAGATATGCTCACGCTTTATTACGGCAAAGACGTATCAGCCGACGAGGCAAACGCTCTCGCCCAAAAGGTTTCGGAAGAGTTTGACTGGCTCGAAACCGCTTGCTATGCGGGCGGACAACCGCATTATTACTACATAATTTCCGCAGAATAAGATGCTTACGTTGCGCGATGTGAAGGGCGTCGGTGACGCAACGATAAAAAAACTTAACGACCTTGACATACATTCCGTATTCGAGGTCTTTTCTTTTTTACCGCGCAAGTACATCGATCTTAAAAGTCCTATAAAAGTTATCGACGCGCAAGCGGGACAACTCGTGTTGCTCGAAGGCAGAGTAGAGAGCGTATCGAACGTGACTCGCTCGAAAACGAAGTCATTTTTCGTCATATTCAGCGACAACCTTGCAAACAACAGAATCTATTTCAAGGCGATGTTTTACAATATGCCGTTCTTGCACGACGGATTTTCCGTCGGGCAGTCGTACAGACTGCTCACGAGGCTTTCAAACGATCAAGGCTCGCTCACAGTCGTAAATCCTTCGCTTGAAAAAATCGAAAAGATTTCAAAACTCGACGGAATATACACGCTTTATCCGCTCGGCTCGACGATGGGGCAGAACGCTTTTAAGAATATCGTTTACTCTGCGCTCGACAGCGTGAAAGGCGCAACGTATGAAGGCAATCTTGCCAAAATCAACAAAGATTTCGCGTTGTGTTTCGAGGCGGCGCACAGGCCTACGAGCATAAATATTGCCGAAAGGGCGATAGATTCGCTTGCATCGCTCGACCTTTCAATCGTTCTGTCAATATACCGAAAATTGCGCAATAACGCTCAAAAAGCGAGAAAAGTATTTTATAATTTCGACAATTTTAGAATAGTTGACTACATAAATACACTTTCTTTCGCCCCGACAGACTCTCAAACGCAGGCGTTTGAAGATATTATGTCGGATATGCGCTCAAGCGAATATATGTCGAGAATAATTAGCGGCGACGTTGGAAGCGGCAAAACCGCCGTTGCGTTCTTTGCGATGTGCGCGGCGGCAAAAGGCGGAAAACAAGCCGCGCTTATGGCACCAACCGAAATACTTGCAACTCAACACGCAAAGAAGTTTGCGCAAGTGGCAAAGGCAACGGGCATAAGATTTGCGTTGCTTACGAGTTCTTGCACGCAAAGCGAGAGAAAGAACGTGCTTGCAGGACTTAAAAACGGATATTATCAATGCGTTATCGGCACAAATTCGATTGTGTCCGACGACGTTGAATACAAAAATCTCGCTTTGGCGGTTATAGACGAACAGCACAGATTCGGCGTAAACGACAGAGCAAAGTTGGAAAGAAAGGGTGCGTGCGACGTGTTGAGCCTCACCGCAACGCCTATTCCGCGCTCGATGGCACTCACTTTTTACGAGAATATTGCCATTTCACGCATAGAAAAACGAGCGGAAGCGCAAACGAACGTGATAACGTCCGTATACGAAGATTTGCAATCGTCGGTAGAGTTTATCGTGCGCAAACTCAAAGAAGGCAAGCAAGCGTTTATCGTTTGTCCGTCCATATTCGACGCAGAGGGCAACAACCTTATGTCGATTGAGAGTTTTATGCGTGATTTCGGCAATCTATTTGATGATTTTCCCGTTTCTGTCATTCACGGAAAACTCAAAAACGAGGAGAAAGAACGCGCAATGACCGAGTTTTCGCAAGGCAATACGAGGCTTTTGGTCGCAACGAGCGTTATCGAAGTGGGAATCGACACCAAGGCAACGGAAATTCTCATTTTGAATTCGGACAGATTCGGACTTTCTTCTTTGCACCAACTTCGAGGCAGAGTGGGCAGAGACGGAAGCGAAGCGCATTGTATATTACATTCCTCAAATAAAGGCGAAAAGGCAATCGAGAGGCTTCAAACGCTTGAAAAATCCAACGACGGACAGTATCTTGCCGAAGTGGACTTCGAAATGCGCGGCGCAGGCGACTTTTTGGGCGTAAAACAGAGCGGTCGCTCGCTTACGCCTATGTTTTCTCTCGAAGTAAACGCGCAAATATTGTCTAACGCAAAGGAATACGCCGACAAATTCCTTTCAAATCTTTCGCTGAACGAACTTTTGACACTTACGAGGACGTCAAAATCCAAAATCGATGCGTTTTTGGATACCATAAATTCGGTCACACTCAACAGTTGAGTTGACATATTTCTTTTTTTTGATATAATATAATTAATGGTGGTGCAGTATTCTAGTCAGATTCCACCGACTCGGAGGCGGGGGTAAAATATCGCCGAAGGGCATATCGATGAAGTTTCTGGTGATGGCTTCTTTTGCCCAAATCGGGGCTGTTGCTGGGAGTTAAGGACTTTGGGCGGCTTGTAACGGCATACGAAACCCGACCCAATTTCCGTGGAGACCCGACTCGGTAGTCGCGCAAAATCGTCTACTGACCGGGGTTAAACCTGATATGCGGTGCAACTGCGCTGTGTACAGTGTAGCCTGCTTTGAGTGATTTGGAGGGATCAAGGAACCACGCTCGTCGGCGTTGCGCAACAACGACGGGCGATCGCCTTGTGAAATCCTCTTTGCAAAAAAAGATAAGGGCGGGCGGAATCTGTCAAGGAAATCTTCTAGACTGTTCTTGCGAGGCGACTCGGGGATTATAGTGTGCTCTAAGTGGCGATTCGGTTTCTCTTTGAGATGACTCATATGATAGGAAACTTCTCGGACGGCGACGACGAGTTTTGAGTCAGGGAAAACCTACCGAACCTATGGCGCAAGGTTTACCCGAGACGTTGCCACCATTACATAGAATTTTATTTTGAGGTGCATATGCAGACTCATAGCGATAACAAATCTCAAAGCGATACATCGTCGGGCAACGTTTCCGACGGCGCCGGCAATTTATCTGATATTCAAAACACTAAGTTAGATACTCAAAATCAAGGCGTTGACGACAAAGTCAATGCCGTTTCGGATTCCGATTCAAACAACAAGAACATCGACAAAATCGTCGCAACGACGGCAAGTCAAAAACACGACTTGACAAGCAATAAACACGTCGACAAATCGGACAAACTCGACGCGTCAAAGGACGATAAAAAGAAGAAAACTCCCAAGAAAAAGCGCAATCTTTGGTGGATTAAAGCAACGGTAATTTCCCTCGTCTTGTCAGCGTTTTTCTCGTATCTGAGCGAAATCGTGTCTAACGCAGAACAACTCGTGGTTGTCATAATTTTGCTTGCGTTCCTCATTTTGTCGGGTATTTTATTCGACGCAATCGGCGTTGCGGTGACCTCTTGCGATACGACGCCTATAATCTCTATGGCTTCGAGAAAGGTGTACGGCGCAAAAACCGCGCTTTGGCTCACCAAAAACAGCGATACCGTGTCCAGCGTTTGCAACGATATAGTGGGCGATATATTCAGTATTATTTCGGGTGCTTGCTCGGCGGTGTTGGTTGTCAAAATAACCGTTTCTTTGACCGAAACGTGGCAAATCGTGCTTTCTATCGTCGTTTCGGCAATAGTGTCTGCAATGACAATCGGCGGCAAGGCGTTTATGAAAAAAATCGCAATCGACAATTCTCGAGATTTCGTTATGTTCGTCGCGCGCGTTCTCGCCGTATTCAATAAGGACGAGAGAAAGATAAGAAAGAAAGCCAAAATCGCAAAACAACAAGAGAAAAAACACGTAAACGAGCAATCAAGTAAATCGGACAATGATTGAATTTTAGGATTGAATCATATGAGAATAGACAGGTATATTCAAGAAAAATTCAATCTAAAATCCCGCACATACGCAGAGAATCTTATAAAAACGAGTAGAGTGACTCTAAACGGTAAAATCGTTTCAAAATCCTCGACCGACGTAACGGATAGCGACGATGTGCAAATCGTAAACGACGAAAATTACGCTTCGCAAGGGGCGTATAAACTCGAAAAAGCGTTTTGCGACTTTAACCTTAACGTCGAGGGAAAATACTGCGCGGATATTGGTTGTTCGAACGGCGGATTTACCGATTGTCTGCTTCGTCACGGCGCAAAGCGCGTGCTTGCCGTAGACGTTGCCGACTGCGCGCTCGAAAATAGGCTTCTCGAATCGGGTAAGGTCGAATTTTTGAAAGCGAACGCTAGAGAACTGCCGCATAACCTCGAAAAAGTCGATTTTCTTTGCAGTGACGTGAGTTTTATATCTTTGACGTACGTTTTGAAATCTATGTTCGATTTGCTCGAAACGGACGGCGAGGCGGTCGTGCTTATCAAACCGCAATTTGAACTCGACAAATCCGCGCTCAACAAAAGCGGTATCGTTACCGACGAAAAACTACGAAAAAAAGCGGTGAATAACGTCACCGAATACGCGCAAAACGTCGGCTTCAAAATACTGGATTTGTCCACTTCGCCCATACGCTACGAGAACAAAAACATCGAATATTTGCTCTATATGAAAAAATAATGACGTCCGTTTGAGACGTCATTTTTGTATCGTATTTCGATTTGTCGCCATTTTCGATTATTTGATTGCGTTTTACTTTTTGTCTACCGCTTCTTCCTTTTTCGATGAGTTGTCGGCGTTATTTTCGTTGGTATCGGATTTATCTTGCTTATTATCGGTCGATTCCGCTTTGTTTTTCGATTTGTCGGATTTGGATTTTTTGCCTTTCTTGTCCGTGTTTTCGACTTCGGGAGCGTCCTTTGCCTTGCGTTTGAGTTCGTCGGGATTTATATTCTTCGGAACACGATTTCTTGCGCCGATAGCGAGTCCTAAAATCAGCAACGCAAAAATAGTGCCGGACAGTCCGGCGACGAGTTTCGTTGCGAATTCGGATATGGATAAAACCAAACTAAACATACCTCAATTATACAAAAGCGAGCAAATATGTCAATCGATAGAGGCAAAGTTGCAAATCGCCGCAAATTCCGCTTTGCATAAAATCGCCGAAAATATGCAATTATTCAATAAAACTTCGTTTTATACTTGAATAAAAACTTTCGATGTTGTATAATGCCTCTTGATTATGAAAACGAAAATCGCAATTTTCACGAAAGCCGAATATTCAAAGGAAATGAACGATATCGTCGCTTTGCTCAAAGCCGACGATAGATTTGACATATTCGAGATCGAGGACGGGAAAAATATTCCGTCCGATTGCAGCAATCTGATCGTTTTCGGCGGTGACGGAACGGTTCTCGAAGCGGTGAAAGACGTAAGAGAAGATGTCGTCGTAACGGGCGTAAACATCGGAAATCTCGGATTTTTGACACAGTTTGAAAAGGATTCTTCGGCAAGCGAAATCGCAAACGGGATTTTAGAAGGCAAAATCGAGAAAAGAGCGATGCTCGACGTGCGCTTCGACGATTTTTGCGGGAAAGCACTCAACGAAATCGTGCTTAAAAGCGCGACTTCGCGCCCGATTTATATCGGCGTCTACGTTGACGGAAAGTTTGTCGATTCATACCACAGCGACGGCGCAATCGTGTCTTCGCCGACGGGTTCTACGGCGTATTCGCTGTCTGCAGGCGGTCCTGTGCTTGCGCCCGACGTTGACGCGCTCGTGATTATCCCCGTATGCGCGCACTCTTTACATTCTCGACCGCTCGTCGTGAACGCGCAATCCAAAATCGAATTGCGACTTGCAAAAGGCGAAAAAGCACTCGTGTGCGCCGACGGCGAGAACGTTGCGAATATCGAGGGCGAAAAGAGCGTTTTCGTTGAAAAATCCGCTCGAAACGTAAAGTTTTTGGCAACCAAAGATAACAATTTCTTCAAGAAATTGCTTCAAAAAATGAACAGATGGGGTTTAGTCGATCCCAGAGGATAAGGTGAATTATTATGGCGAGAGCAAACAGACAACTCAAAATTTTGGACATCATTTCAAAGCACGACGTCGACACGCAAGAAGAACTTGTGGATTACCTTCGCAGCGAAGGCTTTTCGGTGACCCAAGCCACCGTGTCGCGCGACATCAAGGAAATGGGCATTATCAAAACTCTATCGAGCGACGGCAGACATTATAAATACACCGCGCAACAAACGAAAGAGGCAAGTGCCGCAGACAAATTTTTGAGTATGTTCAAAAACACTGTCGTTTCCATAAAGAGCACGGGCAATCTCGTAGTTCTCAAAACGGAAACGGGCAGCGCAGGTCCTGCCGCGGAACTTATCGACAAACTGTCGTATGACGAAGTTCTCGGCGTTATCGCGGGCGACAACACGATTTTCGTTGCGGTGGATTCTCTCGAACACGTCGATATGATACGCAGACGTCTCGAAGATTTGCTCGAAGCGAACAGACTTTATTAATCACGAACGTATTTGCTTTTTGACATTCGTCGAAGGCGGTGAATTATGCTTTGCCAACTCTCAATCGAAAATATCGCGCTCATCGATAAACTCGAACTCGAACTCAAAAACGGGTTGAATATTTTGAGCGGCGAAACGGGTGCGGGTAAGTCGATTATTATCGACTCGCTCAATTTCGTGTTGGGCGAGCGCGCGGATAAATCCCTCATTCGCTTCGGTACGGACAAGGCGAGCGTAGAGGCGGTGTTCGAGGATTATCTTACGCCGGCCGTAAAGGATTGTCTCGACGATTTGGGAATCGAAGCCGAAGACGTGCTTATTTTGCGCAGAAAAATGAGTGCGGACGGCAAAAACGAGTGCAGAATAAACGGTAGAATTTCCACTTTGTCAGCACTCAAAAGCCTTACCGAACTTCTCGTCGATATTCACGGTCAGCACGAACATCAATCGCTACTTAAAAGCGCGAATCATATCAAACTTCTCGACAAACTCGGCGAAAAGAAAATCGCGACGGTAAAGGGCGAAGTCGAAAAGGATTTTGCCGAATACACGTCGCTCAAAAAAGAGTTTTCCAGATTCGGAAACGCCGACGAAAGAGAGAGAAAACTCGATATTTTATCCTTCCAGATTGACGAAATCGAAAAAGCGGACGTAAAAGAAGGCGAGGAAGACGAACTCCTTTCCGCTCGCAAGCGTATTCGCAATATGGAAAAAATCATATCCGCGCTCGAAGGTGCGAAAAACCTTTTGGACGGATACGATTCTCAAAGCGTGAGCGCGTCCATAAAGAACGCAAACTCGCTTTTGAACACAATTTCTTCATACGACGAAAACATCGCGCCTATCGTGGATAGGTTGGATTCTTGCAAGGTTGAAATTACGGATATATCCGAAACTCTTTCGGATATGCTTCAAAAACTCGACTTCGATTCGCGCTCGGCAGAGCAGATTGAGGAAAGGTTGGAAGTAGTGCGCACGATTTTGCGCAAGTACGGCGGAAGCTACGAATCATTGCAAAGATTCTATGAAGAAGCGACCAAAGAAGCGCAAACGCTCTCGAACGCAACCGAAAGAGTGGACCAACTCGAAAAAGAAATTAAAGTCGCCGCCGAAAAGTTGCTTGCAAGCGCGAAAAAACTCTCGCAGGAAAGACGTAAAATCGCAGATAAGTTTGAAAAAGACATCACGAAAGAACTTTGCGATTTGGGTATGGGCGGTTCGACGTTCAAAGTCGAAATCGAAACGACGGACGACGTTGACCAAATATCCGCAAACGGCGCGGATAGCGTGGAATTTATGATTTCACCAAACGTCGGCGAGCCATTAAAACCGCTTGCGAAGATAATTTCGGGCGGTGAAATGTCAAGATTTATGCTTGCGTTCAAAAACATTCTCGCAGGCGTTGACGACATCGGCACTATGGTTTTCGACGAGATAGATACCGGAATTTCGGGCAATATCTCGCAGGTAGTGTCCGAAAAGATGTGTAACATTTCACGTGCAAGACAAGTCATTGCCGTGACGCATATGCCGTCGCTCGCTTCTATGGCGGACAATCACTATCTCATCTCGAAGTCCACCGAAAACGGCAAGACGTTGACTCACGTCGATTTGCTCGAGGACGATACGGACGAAGTGGCAAGGCTTATCGGCGGAAACGACTATTCGATATACGCCGTGCCGCACGCAAAAGAGATGAAAGCAAACGCGCAAAGATACAAGGATTCTTTGAAATAATCCGCAATCTTGCCGCATTATTTGAAATGCAAATAAGATAGATTACGCCGCAATAGTCGCAATTACGTCAAAACGTATCGTGCAATCTGACAAATATATAAATCTAAACTAAGTACAAATAAATCTAAAATAAACATAATCAATTAGAAGAAAAACATAATCAAATAGAAGAAAAAAGAAGGCTCTTGCGCCTTCTTTTTTCATTTTGCGAGATAGTCTGTAAGCCGAGTTCTGTCTTAAACGGTCATCTATCTACAACGTACATTTCTGCACGTTTCAAGCGATGTGGGGAGTTTGCGGGCCGCATTTCGTACTCCCGATCTTGCATCGAGTGGGGTTTACATCGCGCATTGTCGCCAAATTGCGGGTGAGCTCTTGCCTCGCCTTTCCATCCTTACCGCATACGCGGCGGTTTTTTTCTGTTGCACTGTCCTTGAAGTCGCCTTCACCGGGAGTTACCCGGCACCCTTGCCCTGTGATGCTCGGACTTTCCTCAATATTTCACGCGACCGTTCGGCTAACTCGCATTAAGATTAAAGCACAAATGACGATATTTTGCAACCGAATTTGAAAATATGTTGATTTAGAATTACTATTTCGAGCAAAATATGGCAATAATCGCCGTATGGCGTACGCATTGACGATATTGGTCGTTACGGTGTTTTTCATCGTATATATGATTTTGAAAAAGAATCCCAAAGAGGTGTATTTTCCCGTGCTTACGAACGCCGAGTACGAGGGAAAATCCAAACTTCTCGTATTCGATTTTCAATCGCCCGACAAGGGAAGCGAAATCGAGGACAAAAAGTACAAAAGGCATATAAAACGGCTGCTTTTCAAGTTGAAAAACAAAAAATATAAAGGGATATTCTCGACGTTTTGCGAGGATAGGCAGATTGTCGATAAAATTTGCAAAATAGATTTCGTCGCGCTTTGCGACAATCCGAGCGTAAACGGCAAGCCGAGAGCGGTGGAACTTGCAAGATTTTGCCTCGCTTCTACGGGCTGGATTTTCGTCGAGGACAGATTCAAAACGCTTGCAAACGAACATAATAGGCTAAAAACGCTGACTTTTGCCGAGATAACGACGATGAAAGAAGCGTTTTTGTATGTTATTCTCGAAAAAATCTATTTCGTTCTCGAAAACTTGAATACGGTTGCAAAGGCGATGAATCTTGCAAAAAAATACGTTAAAGACAACGGAATGGCGTTCGATAACAAAAAATACAAAAGTTTTTCAAAATCGAAACTGTTTTTAGAACTCTGTATGCTCGAATCGAATTATCAAAAGAAGGACAAAGAGAGCCTCGACGGCGTTATCGACGGTTTGTATATGACCTATTCGAGACTTTGCGACAGTGCGGAATCCGTGCTGAATTTCGATTTTTCGAGATACTATACGCCGCTCGAAATATACGATAAATTCGATTGTTTTGAAAATGCGACCGAAAATCAAAAATTCGGCTTTTTGTCGCTTGCAAGCAGTTTGAGCGAAAAGGAAAACCTCGACGAGTTTATGTATGCAATCCGAGTCGAGAAGTATATGCAAAGTGCGTCGGCAGGGCATAGCAAAGTGAAAAAGGCGGATTTTTTCAATAAATCGATTTGTATTCTTTCTCACAAAAAGGACATCTCAATGCTCGGCGCGGCGTTGAGTTCGGATTTCTTTATGCGAGTGTTTTTCGACAAGAAATCAACGAAAGAGAACAAAAGTATTTCAAAATTAGTCGATTTTGAGAATACTTTTGAGCCTATATACAAGTTTGATAATTTGAATTTCGGAATTTCCACGTTCGGCGACGTGTTGCGCATATCGCCGCATTTGCCCGACAATATCGACAGCGCGGACGTCGTGTTTTCAAACAACGGCGTAAAGCATAATATGCACATAAAACGCGGCGACGATACGAAAATATATCTCGGAAGCACTCGAATCGAGGGAACTAAATATATTCGACTTGCAAACAAGCCGCTCGACGTAACCGTCATAGTGAAGAAGTGATTGCTTTATGAAATTGCATATGATATTGCAATGGTTTGCTGTGATTTTGCTTGCTTTTTGCTGTTTGGCAAATGTGGATTGCAATTCATACGTTATTTTTATTGTTTTTGTGCCGATTAAAAGAGTTTTTGACGCGTTGAAAGCAATATAACATATTTTGATTGTGGCTATGTCGGCGTTTTAGCATTTTTTGTTTGTGCTATGACGGCATTTTGACACAATTTTTCGACGTTTCGACACCGTTTTGGCACATTTTGTTGACTTATCGTTCTTATATTGTTATTATTTTTTATATATTTAGCGTGCGCGCACTACGCGTGCGAAGAATTTAGGAGTTGTTATGAAAGAAAAAATGGACGCTATCAAAAACGCCGCTCTTGAAATGATCGAGAAGGCTCAAACGTCGCAGGATCTCAACGACGTCAGAGTCAAATATCTCGGCAAAAGCGGCGAAATCTCTATGCTTATGAGAGATATGGCAAACGTACCCAAAGAGGAACGTCCGATGATGGGCAAACTCGTCAACGAATTGCGCTCGGCAGTCGAAACAGTGCTCAATCTAAAGACGGAACAAGTTGTAGAGCAAGAAAAACTTGCTCGCCTCAAAGCAGAGGAAATCGACGTTACTTTGCCGTCTAACCGCGAGAATCTCGGCACTTTGCATCCTCTCACGCTCATCACGAGAGAACTTATCGATATTTTCTCTGTTATGGGATTCTCCGTCGTGGAAGGTCCCGAAATCGAAAGCGATTTGTATAATTTCCAACTTCTCAACGTACCCAAGGACCATCCGGCACGCGATATGCAGGACACTTTCTATATCAACGACAACATCGTGCTTCGCACGCAAACTTCCGCAGTTCAAGCGCGCGTTATGCAAGCGGGCGAGCCGCCTATCCGCATAATTTCACCCGGCAAGGTGTACAGAAGCGACGACGACGCGTCCCACAGCCCGATTTTCAATCAATTCGAGGGACTCGCAATCGACAAACACATCACTATGGGCGATTTGCAAGGTTGCTTGCAAACGTTTGCGGAAAAACTTTTCTCGAAAGATACCAAAGTCAGACTTCGCCCGTCGTATTTCCCGTTCACAGAGCCGTCCGTCGAGGTTGACGTCACTTGCTCTATGTGCCACGGAAAAGGTTGCAGAGTCTGCAAGGGCACGGGTTGGGTCGAGATTCTCGGCGCAGGTATCGTCAATCCGCACGTCCTCGATATGTGCGGCATAGACAGCAGCGTATACAGCGGCTTTGCGTTCGGATTCGGTATCGACCGTATCGCTATGATAAAATACGGCATTCCCAACATCAAAATGCTCTACGAAAACGACGTGCGTTTTCTCAAACAATTCAACTGAGGTGCGAATATGTTAGTTCCTATTTCCTGGCTTAAAGATTACGTGGACATCAACGTTTCAATCCCGACTCTCGCAAAAAAACTCGTCGGAATCGGTTTTGAAGTCGAAGATATTATTTATCAAGAAAAACAAGCGACAAACGTCGTCGTCGGAAAAATCGTCAAGGTCGAAAAACACCCGAACGCCGACCGTTTGCGTGTAACTCAAATCGATATCGGTTCAAAGACCATTCAAGTCGTGACCAACGTTCCCGTAGAGGGCGGCGAAACCATTGCGGTCGCGCTTGACGGCGCGCACCTTGCGGACGGTCACGACATCAAGAAAGGCGAACTCAGAGGCGTCGTCAGCGAGGGTATGCTTTGCGGTCTCGAAGAAGTCGGCGTAACCGAGGACGACGTACAAAATCAAAAGACGGGCGACATCATTCGCTTTGCAGAGGGCACGACGCTCGGTCAAAACGCGCTCAAAGCACTCGAATACGACGATATTATCCTCGACGTGAGCGTCACGGCAAATCGTCCCGACTGCAACAGCATTTACAAAATGGCAAAAGAAGTCGCGGTTGCGCTCAACACCGATTGCAGAGAACCCGTCATCGACTATAAAGTTTGCTCTTGCGGCGCAAAAGTCACCGATATGGTCAGCGTTGACGTGCAAAATCAAGAACTTTGCCCCAGATATATGGCGGCAGGCGTGAAGAATATCAAAATTTTCCCGTCCTCGCAAACGATTAAATCGAGATTGAGAGCGGTGGGTATTCGTCCGATAAACAACATCGTCGACATCACCAACTACGTTCTTATCGAAATCGGTCAACCGATGCACTCGTTCGACAAGAGAGAACTTACGGGCGACAAAATCGTCGTGCGCAATGCAAAAGAAGGCGAAGTTATCGTAACTCTCGACGGAAAAGAAAACAAACTCGATCCGAGTATGCTCGTCATTTGCGACAGCGACAGACCCGTTGCCGTTGCAGGCATAATGGGCGGCGCAAACAGCGGTATTCAAGACGACACGAACGAAGTCGTTTTCGAGGCGGCAAAGTTTGCTCGCGACAACGTGCGCCGTACATCTCGCGCACTCAATCTTCGCTCGGACAGTTCGGCAAGATTTGAAAAAGGCATTGATTTCGCTTCGCAAGAATACGGAATCAAACGTGCTTTGACCCTCGTGTATCAAAGCGGCTCGGGCGACATCGTAGACGGTCTTATCGACGTAAAAGTGGATTATCAATCCCTCAGAGAAATTCCGTTCACAACCAAGAAAATACAAGAAATTCTCGGCTGCAAAGTGCCTAAAAAAACGCTTATTTCCATACTCGCTCGTCTCGGAATCGAGGTCAGAGAGGACGGAAAAACTCTCGTCGCGCTCGTGAAAGAGGACAGAGAAGACATCGTCGGCGTGAATGATATTGCAGAAGAATTTATCCGCGTTTACGGATATTCGCATATCAAACCGACTTTGTTCGAGTTTGCGGGACTTGCAGAGGGCGGACTTCCCGACAAAAACAAGTTCGTGAACGTCGTGAAAGATACCTTGCGTGCGTGCGGACTTATGGAAAGCGTGACATACTCGTTCACGTCGCCGAAATTCGCAACGCTTTTGAATCTCGACGAGAACGACGAGGCAAGAAACGCAATCCGCCTCAAAAATCCGCTCGGCGAGGCACTCAGCGTTATGCGTACGACGCTTACGCACAGTATGATCGAAACGCTCGTTTACAACGCAACCCACTTCAACAAGAGCGCAAGACTTTTCGAGGTTGCGAACGTATACTTGCCAAAGAGCCTTCCGCTCGAAGAATTGCCGAACGAAGAATGCAGACTTTGCATCGGCGAATACGGCGACGGAGCGGATTATTTCGAACTTAAAGGCGCAATCGAGCAAGTGTTCAGAGCGTTGCATATCGACGTAAAATACGCAAGAGCAAACAAGCCGTTCTTACACCCGGGCAGAAGCGCGGAAGTGTTCGTAAACGGCAAGAGCGTAGGTTATCTCGGCGAATTGCATCCCGACGTTCAAAAGAACTACGGCGTTGACAATACGAGAATCTATGTTGCGGAAATCTCGATTGACCGCATTTTCAACAGCGAAAGCCTTGAAAAGAGCAAATGCGTTCCGTTCGGAAAATTCCCGAATATCGACCGCGACCTCGCAGTCGTCGTTGACGATAACGTGCTTGCGCAAGACATAGTAGACGCAGTTAAAGGCACGAAAATCAAATTCCTCACCGACGTTAAAGTGTTCGACGAATACAAGAGCGAGCAAATCGGTAAGAATAAAAAGAGCGTTGCAATGAGTTTTGCGTTCTCATCGCTCGAACGTACACTCACCGACGACGAAATCGCCGCCGAAATGGCAAAGATTTTGTCCGCACTCAAACGCAAAGTCGGCGCAAAAATCAGATAAAATCGATATAAAACCGCAAATCGACGAGGCATTACGCTTCGTCGGTTTTGGGCGGAAGATAATGAAATATAAGTGAAGTTATGTTTGATCAAAAGAGTTTGAATACGCTCGAATATCCCAAAATTCTCGACAGACTTGCCTCGTTTGCGCAATCGCAAGGCGGAAAAGATAAGGCAAGGTCGCTTGTCCCGTTCGAAAAAATCGCGGACGCAAACGCCGCTCTCGACGAAACGGCGGAAGCGGACAGAGTGCTTTTCGAGTACTCCTTATCGCCGAATTTCGCAGTTGACGACATAAGCGAGATTCTTGTGAAGGCAAAAAAGGGCGCAACGCTCGCGATCCCCGAAATTATGAAGGTCGGAAGGTCGCTTCGCGTGTCGAGAAGGCTTAAATACTCTATCGACAAGGTGAAAGATTGCCCGATACTTGCAGGTATGGCAATGGGACTGTTCGAGAACGAAACCCTCGAAAAAAAGATTTTTGACGCGTTTTTGAGTGAAACGGAAGTTGCCGACAACGCCTCGAACGAGTTGCGCGCGATTCGTATTCGTATTCGCAAACTCAACGACAACGTAAGAAGCAAACTTCAACTTTTCATAACTTCGCCGCAGTACTCGAAGTATTTGCAAGACAACATCATAACCGTGCGCGGCGATAGGTACGTCATACCCGTAAAAAGCGACTGCAAAGGCACTATCCCCGGGCTCGTTCACGACCAATCCGCTTCGGGTTCGACGCTATTTGTCGAACCTATGCAAATTGTCGAACTCAACAACGAACTAAAAGTCGAACTCGTCAACGAACAACTCGAAATCGAAAGGATTTTGAGAGGTTTTTCAAATCAAATCGAAAGTTGCGCGGACGGCATAACTTACAGTTACAACACCGTCGTCGATATGGATATGGTGTTTGCAAAAGCGCAACTCGCAAGAGAGTACAAGGCGGTGAAACCCGAACTCAACGAAGCGGGAATAATCAATATCCGCGCGGGCAGACACCCGCTTATCGACGGCAAAAAAGTCGTTCCCGTGTCGCTCGCTCTTGAAAAAGACGAAAAAATGCTGTTGATTACGGGCCCGAATACGGGCGGAAAAACCGTTACGCTCAAACTTGTCGGTCTGTTTACGATTATGGCAATGAGCGGATTGTTTATCCCCGCAAAGAGCGCAAACTTGTCCGTTTTCGACGGTGTGTACAGCGACATAGGCGACGAGCAGAGCATTGAACAAAGTTTGTCCACGTTCTCGTCGCATATCAAGAATACGATTGGCATTTTGAACGTTATCACGTCCAAATCCCTCGTTTTGTTCGACGAACTCGGCGCAGGTACCGACCCCGGTGAGGGTGCGGCGCTTGCCATAAGTATCGCCGAATACTTGCTCAAAGTCGGCGCAAAAGCGTTTATCACGTCGCACTTTAACGACCTCAAAGAGTTTTCTCTCGTGACGAAAGGCGTCGTTGCGGCTTCTATGGAATTTGACAGCAACACGTTCTGTCCGACCTACAAACTCGTTATGGGCGCGATAGGTTCGTCGAACGCGCTCGCCATTGCAAAGAAACTCGGGCTTTCGGACGAGATTATCGAAAACGCAAAGAGCAAAATATCCGTTGAAAAACGTCAATTCGACAACGTTTTGACAGCGGCGGAAAAGACGAGAATGAAAGCCGCCGAACTCGTGAGCGAAGCGTCGATTGACAGAGAGAACGCCGCAAAAGCGTTGAAAGACGCCGAAATCGAGAAGAAACGTATCGAAGAAAAGCGCGAAAAACTCGACGAGAGCATACGCAAGGAAACCAAACGTCTCATCGAAAACAGCGTTGAAGAAGCAAACGATATTCTTGCGCAATTAAAGGATATTCTCAACAAGCCCGAAGTCGAAGACAAGGATTTGTTCGAGGCGAGAAAACTCAAAAAGCAACTCGAAAATATGTCCGCAAATTACGAAAAAGAAGCGGTCGTCGAGGACGTTCCCGACAATTCGCCTTTGAAAATCGGCGATAACGTCTTTGTCAAATCCTTGCAAAAGAAGGGCAAACTCACGTCCGTGAATCAGCGCGGCGAAGCGGTCGTTTCCTTTGGAAAACTCACGACGAAAGTCAAAAAAGACGACTATTTCAAGGTGAAGTGATATGACTGACCACTATTCGCAAACAATCGACGTAGAAGTGTCGCAAAAAATGCGCCAACTGCAATGGGCGGGTATAACTATGATTCTCGCCTCGCTCGGATTCATACTGATTTCGGCGTTTTACAGTTGGTATTTTATGTTCGGCTTTGCGGCGTTGCTCGTAGGCGGCGCGGTCTGCATACACTTTTACAACAAAACCGCAAAAGAGTACACCTACGAGTTTTCGCCGTCGAGATTGAAAGTTATCGAAAAAGACGTTGTGAACAGACAACGAGTGTATCTCGATTTGCTTTGGAAAGACGTTTGCGGCTTCGAGATAATGAACGACGTATACGACGAAAAATCCGATTTACTCTGCGCCTCGAAAGCGTACGAGAGCGGCGTATGGCAAATAGTTTTCAAAGTCGACAACGAGAAAAAACGACTTTTGTTTGCGCCCGACGATTATCTCGTGCTTCTGATAAAAGAAATCGCAAACAACGGTGAAAACAATAAATAAATAATCCAACAAAACTATAAAAATCGACAATCTGACAACGAATATGAACAAACTGATATATCTTGACAATGCCGCAACAACGAGGATTTATCCCGAAGTTGCCGAAACGATACGCAAAGAAAGCGTGGAAGATTTTTTCAATCCGTCCGCGCTTTACAAACCGTCCGTCGCATTGTCCGTCAAAATCAAAAACGCGAGAGAAAACATAAAATCCGCGCTCAAAGCACCCGACGGCGAGTTGTATTTTCTTTCGGGCGGAAGCGAAGCGGACAATACCGCATTGTTCTGCACGAGAAAACCCAAAGGAAGCAAGATTATTGTCGGCGAAGGCGAACACGACGCGATTATAAACAGTGCGAATCAACTTGCTATGCAAGGTTTCGACGTTAGATTTGCGCCCATAAACAAAGACGGTTCGATAAACGTCGAAGAATTTGAAAAACTGCTCGACGAAAGCGTTTCGCTCGTTTCGATTATGCACGTGAGCAACGAAACGGGGGCAGTGAACGACATCGCAAAACTCGTGCGCCTTACGAGAAAGCATAGCCCCAAAGCCGTGTTTCATTCGGACGGCGTGCAAGCGTTCGGCAAAATCAAAGTGAATTTACGCGCGCTCGACGTGGATTTGTACACGATTTCCGCGCACAAGATTCACGGACCGAAGGGAATCGGGGCGTTGTTCGTCAAGAAAGGCGTTTCCATAAAGCCGCTTATCTATGGCGGTGGACAAGAAAAAGGCTTTCGTTCGGGAACGGAAAACGCGCCTGCGATAATCGGATTTGCACAAGCAGTGAAGACTTGCCTTGATAATTTTGATGCTGACTATTCTAAAAAAATGATTTTTAGAGAACAGTTGATGGCAAAACTTGCCGAATCTATCGACGGAATCGAGATTGTGTCGCCCAAAGAGAATTTTGCGCCGAACATATTGACGGTTGCGTTTAAGGACGTAAGAGGCGAAGTTTTGTTGCACGACATAGAGGATTACGGTATATTGGTGGGAATCGGCTCGGCGTGTTCGTCGCATCACGAATCGAGATTCAAAGGCTTGCTCGGACTCGACGAAAGTCATAAAGACGGAATCATACGATTCAGCACGTCGTATGAAAACGACGTAAACGACGTCGATTATATCGTCTCGACCATAAAAAACAGTCTCGAAAAACTCACCGCTTACAAGAGAATTTGATTTTGAGTCTAAAAAGACTTATGTAAAATCGAAAAATACATTACGGAACGACTATGGAAAAAGTTATTATCATCAGATACGGGGAAATATTCCTCAAAGGCAAAAACCGCGATTATTTTGAAAGTTTGCTTATAAAGAACATAAAGCAAGCACTTTCGGGATTGAAATTCGACTTTGCGCGCTCGCAAGGCAGATATTTCGTTGAAAACTTCGACGTTGACGACGAATTCGAGTTTGTGGACAGATTGAAAAAAGTGTTTGGAATTTACTCGTTTTCGGTTGCGTACAAGGTTGAAACCAAAGCAAACGAGGATTTTTGCGACGTAAGAGAGTGCATAAAGCAACTTGCAATCAAAACGCAAGAAGAAACTTTGCTCAAAGCGCCGAAATTCAGAGTCACGGTCAAACGCGCCGACAAGCGTATACCGCTCGCTTCCTACGAGATTGCGGCAAAACTCGGCGGCGTGGTGCTTGCAAACACCTCGTTTAAGGTGGATTTGAAAGAATTTGACTACGATTTCTTGGTGGATATGCGCGAAAACGGCTATTCGTTCGTATATAGCGACGTAGTTCAAGGCGCGGGCGGACTTCCCGTCGGCTGTTCGAGCAAAGGACTTATGTTGCTTTCGGGCGGCATCGATTCGCCGGTTGCTGCTTATATGATGGCAAAGCGCGGTATGAAACTTTGCGCAATCCATTTCTGTTCGCCGCCGTACACGTCCGAAAAAGCAAAAGAAAAGGTGGTCGAACTTCGCAATATCGTCGAAAAATACGCAACAGATGTCAAACTTTACGTCGTTCCGTTCACCGAAATTCAAATGGAAATTCATAGGGTTTGCCCTGCAGAATTTATGATAACCATTATGCGCAGATTTATGATGCGCATTGCTTCGATTGTCGCAAAACAAGCGGAATGTAAAGCGTTGATAACGGGCGAGAGCCTCGGTCAAGTCGCTTCGCAGACCGTCGAGAGCATGACTTCAACGGAAGATTGCGCAAGTTTGCCCATTTTCAGACCGCTCATTGCGTTTGATAAAGAAGAAACGATGAATCTCGCGCGCAAAATCGGCACTTACGAAACGTCAATCGAACCGTTTGAGGATTGCTGCACGATTTTCTTGCCGAAAAATCCCGTTATTCACCCCAAACTCGAAAAGGTGAGAGAAGCGGAAAAGGCAATGGACATTGACGGTTTGGTTACAAAAGCAGTCGAAGGAATCGAGATTCTTTGATTTTCGTTTTTAAGTTTAGATTTGAATTTAGAAAATAGCATAATATTTAGCGAAAAGGCGAGATTTTTCTCGCCTTTTTCTAATGCGCTAATCGAAAACAACGGCTCAGTCGAAAGAGAAGTCGCCGCCGACGTAAACGTCTTTTTCGACATACGCGGTTGCCGACGGATTCGACGTGACGAAACATTCGACTTTGTAGCGAACTATGTCCGAAAACGTATAAGGCGTATCGCAAACGGTTATATTTCCGTTTGAAGTTTTGCCGTCTATTTGCGATATTATCGTTTCGCCGAAAACGTCGTACTTTGTGATTTTGTAGGTGTAGATTTCCTCGCAAGGCAGAGTTATCGTGACTTTGCCGTCTATATATTTTGCCTCAAAGTCCGCTTTGTCTTGCGAAACGCAATCGAAACAAGACGACATAGGGTAGATTTGCTCGTTTGAAAATATTTCGGTTTTTCGATATTCTATCGGTGTATTTTCACTCGCAATCGTAACGCTTTTGTTGCGCTTTGTGGCGTACAAGTCGACGTCGAGCGTAAAAGTTGAATCGCTCTTTTTCATTTTCTTGCTCATAATTTGTTTGCCGTTTGAATCGAGTGTTTTCCACGATTCGAGGCATTGTTTCGTTGCAAATCCACCGCCTTTTTCGCTCATACCCTTGTCAGAGCCGTGCCATACGACGACGGTGTATTGGTCGTTGTAACTTGCGCACCAAGCGTCGCCGTTTTTTCCGTCGTTTCGCTCGGCAGTACCCGTTTTTGCGCAAACCTCGAAGTTTAACACCGAAAGAGTGATTGCCGTACCGTCTTTAACCGTGTCGGACAATGCGGAATTAATCTGGTCGCAAGTGGACTCTTTGAAAACCCGGTTTTGCGATGTATTCGAAGACGACAGTATTTTTCGGTCGTCTTTTACGACGTAATTTACGAAACTTGCGCCTTGATAGATGCCGCCGTTTGCAAACGTTGTATATGCGTCCGCAATTTGTTTCACTCCAACGCCGTTTGAGATTGCGCCGAGGGATAGGGCGTAGTTTTTATCGTTTTCGGTCGTAGTTATACCGAGTTTGTCGAGATACGCAATGCTCGAATCAACGCCGATATAATCGAGAGTTTTGACGCTTACGCTGTTCATAGACTTCTTTATTGCTTGGCGTATCGTCGTGTCGCCGTAATATATTCCGCCGTAATTCGACGGCGAATAATCGCCGAAAACTACTTTCTCGTCAACGATTGGTGTTGCAAGCGTTATTGCGTTTTTATCAAGGGCGGGGGCGTAAACGGCAAGAGGTTTTAGGGACGACCCTGCCTGTCTTTTGATGTCGTAGGGAAGATTCGACCAGTACGCCGAAACCGTGTGCGTTTCGTTGTCCAAAACTATAATCGCGCCGTCGATTTCGTCGGTTGAATACAGACTTTTGTCGCTTCCGATTTTTGCAATTTGCGTTTGAATTTCCGAATCGACGTTGAGGTAAATTTTAAGTCCGCTGTTTGACAATTCGTACTTCGTTATATCGAGTTTTTGGCAAACTTCCGCAATCGCCGATTTTATATATAAATCGTAAATCCGTTTGTTTAGATTGCCGCTTTTTTGTTGATTTTTCGTTGATTCGAGAGGGGCGTTTATCGCATTGTTATACGTGTTTTCGTCAATATAGCCCTCTTTTTTCATTACCGACAAAACGAGATTGCGCCTCGATATGCAATCGCTTTCCGTCGCAAACGGCGAGTATTTTTTAGGATTCTTTACTATACCCGCAAGCGTTGCGCATTCGGGAAGGGTTAAGTCTTGAATATTCTTGTCGAAATACAATCTTGCCGCTTGCTTCACGCCGTATGCGCCGTTGCCGAAGTATATCACCGAAAGGTACATCGCAAGTATCTCGTCTTTGGAATATTCCTTTTCGATATTCGTTGCGATTGCAATCTCTTTGAGTTTGCGTCTGACGGTTTTTTCGTGGGTCAAGTGCGTGTTTTTGACGAGTTGTTGAGTGATTGTGGACGCGCCTTCTTTGAGCGCGCCAGATTTTACATTGTTTACGAGCGCACCCGCCATACGCACGAGGTCGTATCCTTTATGCGAATAAAAACGCTTGTCTTCGAGCGCGACGAAAGCTTTTTTGAGATTGTCGGGAATGTCCTCGGTTGCAATGTAGTTTTCTTCGGTGTAGGGTAATTCGTTGCCACTCGAATCGAAAAACACGGGTGTTGCGCTTGCCGTCGGAAGCAAATCCACATTCGGTTTTTGCGTGTTTGCCCATATTGCGAATCCGCCTATCGCCACCGATGCTGCGACGACGGGAAGCAGGAAGACAACTGATAAAGCAATAGCAACCTTACGCTTTTTGCGTTTTTTGACTTCGGGATCGACTATTTTCGTTTTTTCGGATTTTTTCATTGAATTTATTATTGTTTTATCCGCCGAAATTATGTATAATAAATTTTTGATAAATATAATGCGCATATTGCGCGCGTACGAGCAAGGCAAAATCCGCTTGCAGATACGCAAACGAACGACAATATCTTGCAAAACGCAAAAGCATAAAGGATGCAAATGACGAAATTCTACAAAATCAACACGTACGGCTGTCAAATGAACGTTCACGAAAGCGAAAAAATCGCCGGTATTCTCGAAAAAATGGGATATATCGATTGTCCCGAAGACGAAAATCCAGACATAATCGTTTTCAACACTTGTTGTATTCGCGACACTGCCGAACGCCGCGCGCTCGGCAATATAGGCGTGACGAAAGCGGAAAAGAAACGCAATCCGAATCTTATTCTTGCGGTCGTCGGCTGTATGCCGCAACAAGACGGCGTGAAAGAGAACATCAAAGAAAGATTCCCGTACGTCGATATAGTTTTGGGCACTCGCAACATTTCCGCGCTTAAAGACGAAATTGAAAAGGTTGTCGAGGGCAGAGCGAAAATCAAAAAGCGCAGCGACAAAAAATACCGCTGTTTCGACGTAAATCAGCCGTCGGATTATCTGGACGTGGACGAAAATACGCCGCAAACCCGCACGAGTTATCCCAACGCGTGGGTGAACATCATATACGGCTGCAACAACTTCTGCACGTACTGCATAGTGCCGTACGTCAGAGGCAGAGAGGTTTCGCGCGATATGCAAAACGTGCTCGACGAGGTGAAAAAGTGCGTCGAAAACGGATATAAAGAGATAACGCTTCTCGGTCAGAACGTCAACTCGTACGGCAACGACGTAGCAGACGAAAAGGTGAATTTTGCGAATTTATTGCGCGAAATAGACAAAATCGACGACGATTTTCGCGTTCGTTTTATGACGTCGCACCCAAAGGACCTCAACGACGATATTATCGACGCTATGGCGACATCGAAACACGTTTGTCACAATCTGCATCTTCCAATTCAGGCAGGCTCGGACAAGGTGCTTGCAAATATGAACAGACGCTACGACAGCGCGCAATATCTTCAAATCATCGAAAAACTGCGCGAACGTATGCCCGACATCGGCATAACCACGGACATTATGGTCGGATTCCCGACCGAAACGGAAGAAGATTTCCAAGACACTCTCGAGATCGTGAAAAAAGTGCGCTATTCAAACGCTTTTACATTCATTTATTCGCCGAGAAAAGGCACGCCCGCCGCTAAAATGGAACAGATACCGTACGCGGTTAAGCAAGAGCGAATCGCGCGCCTTATCAAACTTCAAAACTCTATAACCAAAGAGATTTCAAAAACCTACATCGGCGGCGTGTACAGAGTGCTTTGCGAGGACGTCGCGCCAAAACTCGACGGTATGGTTTGCGGCAGAGAAGACGGCGGCAGGCTCGTCACTTTTCAGGGCAGCAAAGACGATATAGGCAAATTTTTCGACGTGAGAATAACCGAATCAAAATCGGCGTCCCTTTTCGGACATAAGGAGGAAAAATGAATATCGACAGAGATAAACTCTCACCGATGATGAAACGATATTTTCAAATCAAGGACAATTATCCCGATTGTCTGCTTTTCTTCCGCTTGGGCGACTTTTACGAGATGTTTTTCGACGACGCGGTGACAGCGTCGAGAGTGCTCGATTTGACTTTGACGGGCAGAGATTGCGGACTTGCCGAGCGCGCGCCTATGTGCGGCGTTCCGTATCACGCAGTCGATAACTATATTAGAAGGCTCATCGAAAACGGCTATCGCGTCGCGATATGCGAACAATTAAGCGACCCCGCGACGTCCAAAGGACTCGTCGATCGCGACGTAGTGCGAGTGGTGTCGAGCGGCACGGTTATGGAAGAAGATATACTCGACGAGAAAACTTCCAACTATCTATGCTCGATTTTCACCAATTCCTCGACGTTCGGCATTGCGTGGACGGATATTTCGACGGGCGAATTTAACGTGTACGAGTACTCGGCAGAGGACTATTTAGAGCGACTTTCCAACATTTTGGGAAGCATTGCGCCGAGCGAAATTATCTGCAACGAGGACTTCGTGTCCAAATACCAAAAGGTCAAATATTTCGTATCCAACGAAAAGCGCGCGCATTGCTATCACGACTTTGCCTACAACGTTTCGACGGCTACGAGAAAAATATTGTCCGCTTTCAAAATCGGCTCGCTCGACGTGTTCGAGTTGACGGACAAAAACGCTGCGGTATGCGCCGCAGGCGGACTTTTGGAATACCTTGCGCAAACGCAAAAGAGAAGCCTCGGACAACTTACGAAAATCTCGTATTTGCGCGATAAATCCTTTATGATGCTCGACAACGCGACGAGGCGCAATCTCGAACTTACTCAGCGCGCACGCGACGGAAAAAGACAAGGTTCGCTTCTTTGGGTTCTCGACAAAACGTCAACCGCAATGGGCGCAAGAACGCTCAAACGCTGGATAGAACAACCCCTTCAAGACGCCGACGCCATCAACAAACGTCTCGACGCACTCGAAGATTTGATGAGTTCAAAGGCGTTGCGCGAAAGACTCGGCGAATCCTTTTATTCCGTTCGCGACCTCGAAAGACTCAACGGCCGTCTTGCCTACGGCAACGCCTCGCCGAAAGATTTGCTTTCTATAAGCGACACTCTCGAGGCGATTCCTCAAATCAAGCAACTACTTTCGGGCGCGACAAGCACGCTCGTAAAGGGTATAAATCGCTCGCTTTACTCGCTCGAAAACGTCTGCGCCACGCTTCAAAGCGCGTTGGATCGCGACGGCGTGAGCAGTTACAAGAACGGCGGCTACGTCAAAAAAGGCTACGACGATACTCTCGACCAACTGCGAGACATCAAAACTTCCGCAAAGGAATGGCTTGCACAACTCGAAGCGCAAGAGAGGGAAGAAACGGGCATACGCACGCTCAAAGTCGGATATAACAAGATTTTCGGCTACTATATCGAGGTGTCGAAGTCGTTCGTCGACAAAGTGCCGTACCGCTATCAAAGAAAGCAAACCCTCGTAAACGGCGAAAGATACATAACCGACGAACTTAAACAACTCGAAGAAAAGATACTTTCCGCCGAATCCAACGCAACCGCGCTCGAAGACAAGATTTTCTGCGAACTCAAAAATATGTGTTTCGAGAATCTTGCGAAACTTCAATCGAACGCTCAAGCGCTCAGCACGCTCGACTGCCTCGTGTCGCTCGCAAACGTATCGGTTGCAAACAAGTACGTCAAACCCGAAATAAACAAGAAAATCAAGTGTATCGACATCGTAGAGGGCAGACATCCCGTCGTTGAAACGTTGCTCGACAGAGGCTCGTACGTTCCCAACGACACGCTTCTCGACGACGCGGACAACAGAACTATGATTATCACGGGTCCGAATATGGCGGGCAAATCGACGTATATGCGACAAGTCGCAATCATCACGCTTATGGCGCATATCGGTTGCTTCGTGCCGGCAAAATCCGCAAAAATCGCCTTGACGGACAGAATTTTCACGAGAATCGGCGCAAGCGACGATTTGAGCGGCGGTCAAAGTACGTTTATGGTCGAGATGATAGAGGTCGCAACGATATTGAACTATGCCACGTCGTCGAGCCTTCTCGTTCTCGACGAAATAGGTAGGGGAACGTCTACGTTCGACGGACTGTCGATTGCGTGGGCGGTGCTCGAATACATAACCAAAAACATCAAAGCTAAAACGTTGTTTGCAACGCACTTCCACGAGTTGACCGAACTCGAAGATTTAGAGGGCGTAAAGAACTATCGCGTGCTCGTGAGTAGGGCAAACGACACAATCGTGTTCTTGCACAAAATCGTAAGCGGCGGCGCATCGCAAAGTTTCGGTATCGAGGTTGCCTCGCTCGCAGGCGTTACGAAATCGGTTATCGACCACGCAAAGAGCATAATGCACTCGCTCGAAGAAGACTCGAAAAACAGAGACACCAACGAAATGCTGTTGAGTTCGGCAAAAAAGAACGTAACTGAGCAAGTGAGTTTGTTCGATACGCAATCGAGCAAGATAGAGCAACAAATCAGAGATCTCGACGTTGACAATCTCACGCCGCTTCAAGCATTGACCGTGCTTTGCGATCTCAAAAAACAACTCGAAGACTAAAACATTTACAAAAAACCGCAAAAATTAGAATTGTTAGGTAGTATATGAGCAAAATTAACGTACTTGAACCAAACGTATTCAATATGATCTCGGCAGGCGAGGTTGTCGAAAGACCGTCGTCGGTCGTGAAAGAACTCATTGAAAACTCGATAGACGCAGGTGCGAGCGAAGTTTCCGTTTACGTCGAAGACGGCGGAATCCGCAAAATTCAAGTCAGCGACAACGGAATCGGCATCGAGAAAGATGATATGCGCAAAGCATTCTTGCCGCACGCCACAAGCAAACTCAAAAATATCGTAGATCTCGACAGCCTTTCGACTCTCGGTTTCCGAGGCGAAGCACTTGCAAGTATATCGTCCGTCAGCGAAGTCACGCTTTCGTCAAAGAGCAAAAATCAAGATATTGCTTCAAAAATTACGCTTTCGGGCGGAAAAGTCACGTTCGAGGGCGACGATTCGAGAGCAGAGGGAACGGTTATCAGCGTCGAAAACTTATTTTTCAATACGCCTGCGCGCCTCAAATTCCTCAAAAAAGGCGTAAGCGAACTCAACTACGTAAAAGACGTCGTTAGAATGTTGATTTTGGCAAATCCGTCCGTCAGAATCGAACTTTCAAACGAGGAAGGAACGTTGCTTCGCAACGAGGGCGGCACGCTTTCCGACGCGATTTTCTCGGTTTACGGCGCAAAAACCGCCGACAATCTTCTTGAAATCTGCGACGAGTACGGCGGCGCGATAAAAGTTTCGGGCTTTACTTCAAAAGTTGACTATACGAAGACAAACAGAACATATCAGACGATCATCGTAAACGGCAGAGCGGTCGAGGATCAAACCGTTCAAACCGCCGTCGAAAAAGCGTATTCGGAATATTTGATGAAGCGCACGTATCCTATGTTCGTTTTGGATATTTTGATGCCGTTCGACGACGTTGACGTCAACGTTCATCCTTCGAAAACGGAAGTCAGATTCAGAGATAAACACGCGGTTTTCAGCGCGGTTTATCACACAGTGCAAAACACGATAAACAACAGTTTGAAAAACGTTGCCTTTGGCTTCGATGTCGAGCAAAATCCGACTGAAAACACGCAAAACGCCACTAAACAGAGCGATTTTTCAAACAATTTCGACGTTGAACCCGTGCGTAAACCACAAGTGAATTATGCGCAGTCGGCCATCGATACGTCAAAACTCTTCAGCGGAAAAACCACGCCGAAAAACTATTTCGGATTCGATATTCCGAGCAGAAATTCAGATTCGGTGCTTAATGATACGCACGTATCTTTTGCAAATGATTTTACGCATAGTTTAAATCGTTTAGACGGCGTAGAATCCGTTGCTTGTGACGATAACGGCATTTTAACAACAGAAAAAGAAAACGACGATTACGCGGTATTCGACGGAAAAATCGTCGGACAGATTTTCGATACGTACATCATTTGCGAACGCGGCGATCTCGTTTATCTTATCGATCAACACGCCGCGCACGAAAGAATTTTGTACGATAGAATCATTGATAAATTCAACGTAGAACACACGCAACCGCTTTTGATTCCGTTCAAATTGACAATGACGGGCGAGGAAAGCGAGTATTTTGAAAGAATCTTGCCGAATTTGCAAAATCTCGGTTTCGAGATAGGCAAAAGCGGAAGTGCGTACACGATAAACGCCGTGCCCGAACCCGTTGCGCAAGTCAATTTTTCAAAGTTTTTCTCGGATTTGTTTGCGAATATGCAAAGCGAAAGCGAATTGACGCTTCAAAATCTCTTGAAAGACAAACTGTGCCAGCAAGCATGCAAAGCCGCAATAAAAGGCGGTCAATCGCTCTCAAGAGCGCAAATCGAGCGCGTCATCAAAAACTACGTTGACGAAAACGGCAATCTTCCGACAAAATGTCCTCACGGCCGTCCCGCAGTCGTCGCATTCAGCGCAAAGGACATCGAAAAATTGTTTAAGCGCATAGTCTGACAAAATCAAAAAAATCAAATCGACTTATAAGGATAAATATATATATAATAATATTTTAATCCGTATATATAAAGAAAAATCCAATAACAGTTTAACAATCAAAAATAAAATCGGACGAAAGTTCGAGAGCAACATCGAAAAAGCAATATGAGCAAAATTTATCCGCCGATTTACATCGCAGGTCCGACGGCTTCGGGAAAATCAGCACTTGCCGTGAAACTTGCCAAAATTTTCGACAGCGTGATTATATCCGCAGACAGTATGCAGATTTACCGCACGCTTGACATCGGCACGGCAAAAGAAGATCCTATCGTTCGTGCAAGGATTCCGCACAAACTCATCGACGTCGTAAATCCGAGCGACGAGTTTTCGGTTGCCGAATTTGCTCGTATGGCAAAAATCGAAATCGAGAAAGCGCAAAACGAAGAAAAATTGCCAATCGTCGTCGGCGGTACGGGATTGTATTTTGAAGCGTTGCTTTATCCGATGAGTTTTTCAAACACGAACAAAAACGAGGAACTGCGCGCGAACTTACAAGACGAACTTCAACGAATCGGCGCGCACGCTATGCACGAAAAACTCGCAAATCTCGACCCCGAAACCGCAAATCGACTTCACGAAAACGATACGAAACGCGTTATTCGCGCGCTCGAAATCGTTTTAAGCACGGGAAAAACGCTTTCGCAAACGCAAGACGAACGCGAAAAACCCGACGTAATTATGGTTGCGCTCAACACGGATAGACAGGCTTTGTACGAGAGAATCAACGCTCGCGTTGACAAAATGTTCGAGCAAGGGCTCGTTCAAGAAGTTTTGTCCGTCGGCGATTTTTCCTATCAATCGATGCAAGCAATCGGCTACAAAGAATTTGCGGATTGCAAGTTTACGGTTGAAAACGGCAAATTCGTCATCAAACAATTCGAACTCGACCAAATCAAGGACAAAATCAAGCAACATTCCCGCAACTACGCAAAGCGACAACTGACTTGGTTCAGAAAATACGACTTCGTAAAATGGTTCGACGTCGCCGACGCGGACGGCGCAATCGAATATATGACCGAAAAAATCCGAGAAAAAACCGTTGAAACATAAAAAAATTGCGACAAAATGCTCACTATAATCACGAAAATTCACAACAAAACTAACGGAATATAATCACGTTTACCGCAAGTAAAATCAAACAACAACTAAAACAAGATATACAAAATCTCAAAAATCAATCGAAACACAACCTAAAAAGGCAAAAAATATGGACAAAATATCGGCAAAAAATCTCGTAATCGAATGTGAAAACGAACTCAAAGAACAATACGCTCGTCTTGACGACATCGCGCTTTACAATCAAAAGAAAGTTCTCGACGCGTACAAAAATCAATCAATTCAGGCACGCCATATGTTCGGAACGACCGGTTACGGCTACGACGACATCGGCAGAGATACGCTTTGTAGGCTTTATACGGACATTTTCAATGCCGAAAGCGCAATCGTTTCGCCGAATATCGTGTCCGGAACGCACGCTTTGACGCTTATGCTTTTCGGCGTTTTGCGTCCAGGTGACAAACTTTTGGCGGTTTCTGGTATGCCTTACGACACTTTAACCGACGTTATTTTGGCGGATAAAAAAGGTTCTTTGAAGGATTTCGGAATCAAATTCGACAAAATCGACTTGAAAACCAACCCCGATTTAACGCCGGAATTTGACTATGAAGCCATCGAAAACGCGCTTAAAACCGAAAAAATCAAGGCTGTTTTTGCCGCAAGAAGCCGCGGATACAGCCTTAGACAAGCAATCAGCGTCGAAAACGTCGAAAAACTCGTCAAATTCGTCAAGAAAATCAGCCCCGAAACGCTTGTTTTGATTGATAATTGCTACGGCGAATTTGTCGAAAAAATCGAACCGACCGACGTCGGCGCAGATTTAATTGCAGGTTCGCTCATCAAAAATATCGGTGGCGGAATCGCGCCCACAGGCGGCTATATTGCAGGAAAATCGCAACTTGTCGAGCAAGTTTCCTATCGTTTGACCGCGCCTTCGCTCGGTATGGAAGAAGGTTCGTACGCCTACGGTTATTTGCCGTATTATCAAGGTTTGTTTCTCGCGCCGTCTGCGGTCAAAAATGCGCTCAAAGGCTCGCTTTTGTTTGCAAAAACCTACTCAAAACTCGGTTTTGAGACGCTTCCGCGCGACGATATGAAGCCTTACGACATCGTTACGAGCATCAAACTCGGCTCTGAAGACAAACTTATCGATTTTTGCGGCGCAATTCAAGAGATTTCGCCAATTGACAGCAACGTAAAACCTTTGCCGTGGGATATGCCGGGATACCAAAATCAAGTAATTATGGCTGCCGGCGCATTCATTCAAGGCTCGTCAATCGAATTGAGCGCGGATTCGCCGATAAAAGAACCGTATATCGTCTACGTTCAAGGCGGCTTGACGTACGAACACGCATATTTAGCGGTTTTGCACACACTCGAATCCTTGAATTTCGACTGATGCCTCGCAAAAGATTGCTAAAAAGCCACCGAAAAATCGCTTAAAATCTCAAAAAAAACTCGAAAATAACCGTAATATAACGTTAAAAATGCGGATTAAACGTAAAAATTTGCACGGTCATAAACCAAAAATGCCGTCGAAAATCCTCGTAAAACGATAGATAAATCGACGGTTTTTCGGCACAATATATGAGTTGTAACGAATAATACAAAAAAATTACATAATAGAATCGGTCAAAAACACCGAAAACAAGCGGTGAAAATCAGCTTAAAATCGATCCGTAAAATCGGTCGCAAACTCAAGTAATCGAAATTCAAAAAACACGCATATTAGAATTTGTAAAATATTTTACAAATAAATGCGATTTTTGAAAATCCTCTATTTAGTGCATATTTTATCGCTTTCTCTGCGTAAAGCTGCGATTTTACGAATAGTTTCTATACGGGTTAAGCATCAAAATTTCCCCTTCTTTCGCGAAAAATTTTGTTTCAATGTCTAATTTTTATAACGTTGCACTCTACCGATATACTTTTGAGTTTTGGACTTCTACTGAATTTTGAGTTTGACATCCTCTTTTGCCAAACTTTTTTTTAATTTTGAAGTTTAACTTTTCTTTCTACCCGCTTGCTAATTTGAAAATCTTGGAAAATTTTATGTTATAAAAATAGCGTACGTGTGGACGCTACTTTGTCGATGTTAAAATTGATATTTTACGATGTCAAATTAATATTACTTATTTTAACATATTTTCGTACATGCGCTTCATAGTGAGCGAGTCGAACATTTGCGTGCCGGCGGATTCGCTCAAAACGTGAGGCGTAAGATTGTTTTTGACAATCACTTCACAAAACGGTTCAAATTCAGGTCCGTAGATATTGTCGGCAAAGGTCAAATGCTTAATTTCGCCTTTTGCGCCGTACATAATCTTACTGAAATGGACGTGCATATTTTTCGTCTTTTCTTCGCCGAGTCCGTCGAAAATGTCATCAATGATACGTTGAAAATCGTCGGAAGTTTTCAATGCGCCGCCCCAAAGGCTGTTGACGTGACCGAAATCGACGCACGGATAAACGTTCGGGGCGAGTTTGCAAAGTTCTATAACTTCACTCACCGTGCCGATTTGCGCTTGTTTTCCCATAGTTTCGGGGCAAACGATCAAATCTTCGTCGCCGTTTTGTTTTATAGCGTCGAGTGCGCGCGCAAAATTGTCAAGTGTGCGTGCAAACGCTTCGTTTCGAGGTTGTTTACCTTCTGCACCGGGGTGAAAAACGCATCTTTGACCGTGAAAATGTCTGAGTGCTTTGAGCGAACTTGTGAGATAATTTATAGAATTGTCCGCTTTTTCCTGCTCGACTGAGGCAAAATTTATGAAATACGGCGCGTGAACGCTGATTTCGATACCGAATTTGTCGGCTTCGTCCCCTATTGCTTCTGCGGTTGGTTCGCTTATGCGAACACCTTTGCCGAAGGAATATTCAAACAAATCGAGTCCTTTTTCTCTCAACCATTGCGGCATTTGAAGCGTCGCGGTCAATCCGTCTTTTGCAAACTGTTCGTCGTGTCCGGACGGTCCGAACAATGCTACGTTACTTTTATTTATCATTTGTCACCTCTAAAAAGCAAACTGTCTGCGTGATTGCGCTCGAAGTCGTCAAGAATTTTTATCGCATTGACCTCGTCATTGTCGAGTTGTGCTTTCAACTCGGCTTGAGAGGCGAATTTGACAATATCGCGCATTTTTTCGATGAAATACACGACGATATTTTTGCCGTATAAGTCACCTGAAAAATCTATTATATAAGTCTCAACGGATATGGAATTATCCGAAAACGTGGGTTTCGTGCCTACGTTGGTCATAGATTTGAAAATTTTGCCGTCAACCTCGCAAAAAGTCGCATATATGCCGTTTTCGAGTTGCAAACGCGATTCGTCGGGTGCGATGTTGGTTGTCGGAAATCCCATTCCCGTGCCTTTGTGGCGTGCGTGCAACACTTCACCGCTCATAAAATACGGCAAAGCGAGATATTCGTTGAGTTTGTCGACTTGACCGTTTTTCACGTACGATTTGAGTTTCGACGTTGAGATTTTCACGCCGTCCGACGTTTCAAAAGGCACTACGCAGAGCGAAATACGTTTGCTATCGCAATATTCGCGAAGCAAATCGACGTTCCCTGCCGCGAATTTGCCGAACGTGTAATCCGCACCGACGAAAATCGACTTTACGTTGAAATTCGACGTCAACACATCGAGAAAATCGAGCGGTGACAAACTTGCGAATTTATCGTCGAACGATGCGCCGATAACGACGTTCAAACCGCATTTTTCAAGCACTTTTACTCGATCGGAAAAACAATATATTTGTTTTTCGTTGCCGAAAAGGACGTTCGGATCGTTCGTGAACGTCAAAAGCGCACTTTCGATTCCGTTTGATTTGGAATACTCGATTACACGCTCGCAAAGTTTTTGATGTCCTTTGTGGATACAATCGAAAAAGCCGAGCGCAAGCGCAACGGGAATATCGTATCGTTTTTCAAAGTCGAGGATTTTCATACTTTTCACAGCCTCGTTTTCATATGTAGCAAACCGCTTGCGCACTCGCCCATACCGAGCACTTCACCGCCGCATTCGACGACGAAATCGCCGAGCAGCAAATTGTCGACTTTTATGCATACGCCGTTCAAAACCTTGCTCGTTTGCGTATCGTCGATTTGCACTTTTTCAAAACTTTTCAATGCACAATCTATCGGTTTTAGACACTCTAACGGCATTTTTTCAAAATTATCGAGCGAAACGGAATCGCAAATTTCAAAATCTCCGCTTTTGATTCTGCATATCGACGACATATAAGCAACTGTGCCGAGCGAAGCGGCAAGGTCGCGCGCTATCGAGCGAATATACGTTCCGCTCGAACACGCAATTTCAAATGCGTACTCGTTTTTTTTGAGCGCATACGGCGTGCCGTCTATATCGCAATCAACCGCTTTGACGTAATATACGGTCACTATTTTCGGTTTCAACTCGACTTGAATACCTTTGCGTGCCAAGTCGTACGCCCTTACGCCGCCTACGGATTTTGCCGAATACTGTGGCGGAATCTGCTCGACGTCGCCGATGATATTTTTTGTCGCTTCGTCTATTTGTTTTCTTGTCGGAATAACGGAACTGTTTTCGACCACCTTGCCGGTACAATCGAGCGTATCGGTCGTTTCGCCGAAAACGAAAGTTGCGCGATACACTTTGACTTTTTGCTGCATATAATCGAAAAGCCTTGTCGCAGTTCCGACGGCAATCGGCAAAACGCCCGTACCGATTGGGTCGAGAGTGCCGAGATGTCCGACTTTTTGCTTTTCGCCGCTGACTCTGCGCAGAATTCCGCGCACTTTGACTACGACGTCGCTTGAAGTCATACCGTATGGTTTGTTGATATTGACAAAGCCTTTCATATAAGATTCAAAATGTAATTTTGACAAAATACCCTGTTAGATTCTGTCTTTTGCGAGTTTTACGATTTTTTCTACTATGTCTTCGAGATAGCCGTTGACTCGGCAACCCGACGCGAATTTGTGTCCGCCCCCGCCGAAAGTCATAGCAATGTCGGACGCATCAACGTTATCTTTCGTGCGGATACTGAGTTTGAAGTTCTTGTCGCCCACTTGCGATAACGCATATGCGACTTTCACGCAATCGACGTCGATAAGTTCGCTTACGATACCTTCCGTATCGTCACAAGTCGTGTTGGTTACGGCAAAATCCTCTTTTGTGAAGCAAATCAATGCAATTTGTTTGTCCTCGAAGAATTTTGCTTTTGCAAGCGCACGGCGTTTCAAGTCGAATTTGTTTGAAGTGACGCTTCTGTACACTTGATAAATCGCCTCGCTTGCGTCGAAGTCGTATTCGAGCAACTCACACGCAATTTCGTGGGTGCGTTTCGTGGTGTTGGAATAAGAAAAACAACCGCTGTCCGTCACGATACCGCAAAAAAGCAGTTTCGCAACGTTTACATCGATTGCTTTCATAGATTTGAGCAGTTGAAAAACGATTTCCGCACACGCGCTTGCCGTTTCGTCAACGTAGCAAAGCGAAGCGAATCTCTCAAAGGATTTGTGATGGTCGATAACAATTTGCGTTTTTGCCGACAAAAACGACTTCATACACTGTCCGAGTCTGTCGATGGAACTCGCGTCTATACTGATTGCGAGGTCGTGAACTCTCTTTTGCGGAAAAGTAATATCTTCGCTTTTGAACAGAGTTTTATATTTGTCGGGAACGGGCGAATCGCAGTATGCCGAAACGTTTTTACCCTTGTTTTTGAGAGCGACGTAAAGCGCGAGCATACTGCCCAAAGCGTCGCAATCTGGTTTAGTGTGACAATAAAGCGCAATATCGTCTGAGCGATTTATTTTTTTTGAGATTTCTTGAAGAATGTCGTTCATTGTTCCTCGTCGGTGTTTGCAATCGTCCTTTGCTCGTCCAGTTTTTTGATTTTATTGAGTATTTCGTCGATTTTTATGCTGTAATCGACGCTGTCGTCAATTATGAAATTGAGTTCGGGCAAAAGACGGATTTGCACGCTGTCTTTGAGCATATTGCGAATGAACGTTTTGGAACGGCAAATCGTGTAATACGCCTCTTGCCTTTCCTCGTCGTTTGCCGCATATATGGACAAATATACCTTTGCGTATTTAAGGTCGGGCGTGGTGTAAAGTTTGGTCACGCCGACGATTGCATTGTGAAGACGCGGATCTTTAACGTCTTCGGCAATGATTTTGGTGATTTGTCTGGCGAGTTCGGAATTGACTCGTTCCATCTTAATCTTCATTTGTTTTCTCCATCGTGAACGCTTCGATTACGTCGTCCACTTTGACATCTTGGAAGTTGGACAGCATTATGCCGCAGTCGAAGTTTTTTGCCATTTCCTTGACGTCGTCTTTGCCGTGGCGCAAGGAAGCGATTTCGCCGGTATACTCGACTTTTCCGTTTCTGATAAGACGTGCTTGCGCGCCGCGAACGACTTTGCCGTCGATGACGTGGCAACCTGCGATAGTGCCTACGCCGCTGATCTTGAACAATTCACGCACTTCCGCAGAACCGAGAACGACCTCTTTGAATTTGGGATCGAGCATACCCTTGACCGCCTTTTCGATGTCCTCGATTGCGTTGTAAATGATGTTGTAGAATCTGATGTCGATTTTCTTTTGCGCGGCGAGTTGTTTTGCGTTGTTGTCGGGGCGAACGTTGAATCCGATGATGATTGCGTTTGAAGTTTCCGCAAGCAAAACGTCGCTTTCTTTGATACCGCCGACAGCCGCGTGAATGATGTCGATATTGACTTCCTCGTTACCGAGTTTGGCAAGAGATTGCTTGACCGCCTCGACCGAGCCTTGAACGTCCGCTTTGATTATGAGTTTGACGGATTTGAGTTCGCCTTTTGAAATCTTGTCGAACAAGTCGTTGAGCGAAACGGACGTAGATTCCGTTTGACTTGCGGCGAGTTTGAGTTTTCTTTCTTCTGCGAGTTCTCTTGCGAACTTTTCGTCAGCAACGACGTCGATTCTGTCGCCTGCTTCGGGAACGTCGTCCCAACCGGTGACCGAAACGGGCATAGACGGACCTGCTTTCTTGACCTTTCTGCCCTTATCGTCGATCATAGCGCGGATTTTACCCGTGCAAGTTCCGGCGACGACGTTATCGCCGACGTGCAACGTACCCGTTTGAACGAGTATAGTTGCGATTTTGCCTAGACCTTTGTCAAGTTTTGCTTCGACGATAGTGCCTCTTGCGTTTCTGTCGGGATTTGCGCGCAATTCTTCCACTTCTGCGCGTACGAGGATTTGTTCGAGCAAATCTTCAACGCCCATACCGGTCTTTGCAGACACGCGCACGACGGGCGTATCGCCGCCCCATTCTTCGGGTGTAACGCCGTTTTCTGCGAGTTGCGAAAGCACCTTGTCGGGATTTGCGCCCGCTCTGTCCATCTTGTTCATAGCGACGATGATAGGCACTTTTGCTTGCTTTGCGTGGCTGATTGCTTCGAGCGTCTGAGGCATAACGCCGTCGTCCGCCGCAACGACCAGAATAGCAATATCCGTAACTTGCGCGCCGCGAGCACGCATCGACGTGAACGCTTCGTGACCGGGGGTATCGAGGAACGTAATGGGATTGCCGTTGAGCGTAACGGTATACGCGCCGATATGTTGCGTAATGCCGCCCGCTTCGCCGCCCGTGACGTTCGACTTTCTGATGTAGTCGAGAAGCGAAGTTTTGCCGTGGTCGACGTGACCCATAATAGTGACGATAGGCGGACGCGGAACGAGATTTTCGAGTTCTTCGACGTCGTCCACTTCGAGTTGCGCGCTGAGCGTATCTTCGAGAGTCACGTCGGGCTTATATTCGAGTTTGATTCCGAATTCGTCGGCAACAAGTTCCGCAGTAGCGAAATCGATGCTGTCGTTTATTGTCTTCATAATGCCGAGAACGAACAGCGTTTTGACGATTTCCGCGGCGGATTTACCGATTTTTTCGCTCAAAGTTTTGATGGAAACGGGGTCGGTGGTTATAACCGCGTTTTCGATTATAACGGTTGCGCTGTTGCCACCGCCTCTGTTCTTGTTGACTTTGTAGTTGCGAACGATTGCTTCGCCGTCCTCGTCGTATGAAATTCTGTCGTCGACGAGATAGCCGCGTTTCATAAGCGCGCGCTTGTTCATCGTTGACTTATCGTCGAACTTGCTCGAACCGTTGTTTGAGTTTTGTTTGCCGCCCTTGCCCTTTTGCGCAGCAGGTTTAGGAGGAAATTGCTGCGCGGCGTTGGCAACGCTTTGCGACGACGAACGTCTCAAACCGCCGTTTTGACCTTGATTTTGTCCTTGCGGTCTTGGACCTTGACCGTTTTGTTGCGGCTTCGGTCCGCGCGGTTGTTGATAACCGCCTTGTCCAAACACTCTCGTCGTAACCTTCGGCTTCGGCGTCGGCGGAACGTAAATCCTGCGCACTTCGCCGTTAGGCAAAATTTCGGGATTCTCTTGCGCTAGTTCGAAAGGCGTTTTGGGAACGACCGCAATACGCGACTTCTTTGCTTCGTCCTGCTTGGATTTCTTTTCCGTCTTTTCTTCGGCTTTTACGGTCTCTTTTTCGGAAGCGGAAGTATCGTCTTTTTTGACCTGTTTTTCGACTTTCGTTTCCTTTTCCGTTTTGACCTCGACCTTAGACTCGACTACGGGCGTTTCCTGCGTCTTAACCTTTTCGACGGATTTTTCTGATTCACGTTCGATTTTGTTCTCGACTTCTTCAAACTTTGCCTTTTCGACCGCTTTCGCTTCTTCTTTGGCTTTTTCGATTTGCTCTGCCTTTTGCACGAGTTCGTCGCGTTTTGCCTTGATAGAAGCCATAATCACGGCTGCTCTCGACTTTTGACGAGAGATATTTTCGGAAAGTTCGGCAAGTTTGGTCGCCTTATACTCGCCGAGCATTTTTATGGAATCGACGTTTGTTTCTTTTTTGTTTTCGGGCATATTCACCTCAATACACCGACAACCGCTTTTGCGAGATTGTCGTTAGTTATGGCGATTGCGTTGACACCTTCGCGGTGCAAAGCCTCGCCAAGACCGTCCACGATATACACGGGACAACTCATCTTCTTCAATATCCTTTCTTTATACTTATCGGTTGCGGTCGATGAAACGAGCACGACTTTTGCGAGGTTTTTCTTCTCGCAAATAATATCTTCGCCGTAAAGCACCGAACCCGAGCGTTGCGCAAGTCCGACGTAAGCACCGATTTTACTCATTTATCTCACCGTATATCTCGTCGCCGACGTTGCGTTTGAACGCGGCGTTGAGAGTCTTTTTTCTGATAAGTTTTTGTATGCAGTCCTCGCAATTATGCACCCAAACGCCCCTGCCGTCCGCTTTTTGCGAGCGGTCGAGAAACACTTTTCCGTCCTTGTCTTTGACGAATCTCAACATTTCGGACTTGTCGGCGTGTTCCTTGCACACGACGCATTTTCGGGTGTTCTTGGGATAGGACATTTTATTCACCTTGCACTTCTTGCTCGTCTACTTTGAGCGTGGAATAAGGTTTGACGTCTATCTTCCAGCCGGTAAGTTTTGCCGCAAGACGAGCGTTTTGACCGCTTCTGCCGATTGCAAGCGAGAGTTTCTCGTCGGGAACGATAACCTTTGCGTTCTTTTCTTCCTCGTTGATGGAAACCATAAGCACTTGTGCGGGCGAAAGCGCGCGAGCGATATACTCGATAGGATCGTCGCAATATTCGATGACGTCGATCTTTTCGCCGCCGAGTTCCGCAACGACCGCGTTGACTCTGACGCCCTTGTTACCGATGCAACTTCCGACTGCGTCGACGTTGGGGTCTTCGCTCGACACTGCGAGTTTGGTGCGGAATCCCGCTTCGCGAACGATGCTGTTGATTTTGACGAGTCCCGCCTTGATTTCGGGAACTTCGAGTTCAAAGAGTCTGCGAACGAAGCCCGCCGAACTTCTCGACACGACCACTTGTGCGCCGTGCATACCGTCGCGGATTTTCTTGACGTACACTTTGATGACGTCGTTCACGTTGTACGTTTCGGTGGGAACTTGGTCTTGTTGCATCATAACGCCTTCCATTTGCGTGCCGGTGATTTCAACGTAGACGGTGTTTCCTTCCTTTCTTCTTACGATTGCGCTGAGGATTTCGCCCGTGCGCTCGCTCATTTCGTTGAGCACGAGTTCCTTCTTATAGTCGTTGATGCGTTGCAAAATGACTTGTTTTGCGGTTTGCGCTGCGATACGAGAAAAGTCCTTGGGCGTGATGTCTTCGATGACTACGTCGCCGATTTTGTACTTTTTGTCGATGTCTTGCGCGTCTTCGAGAGAAATTTGAGATTCCTCGTCTTCGACTTCGTCCACGACGAGTTTGTGCGCGTACACTTTGTAGGTCATTTTTTCCTCATTGAGACGAACGGAAATCTGACTTGCAAAGCCGTATTCTTTCTTGTACGCGGACACAAGCCCTGCTTCGATCGATTCAATCATTGACTCTTTGGGAATGCGTTGTTCCTTTTCAAGATCGTCCAATGCTTGAAAGAACTCTTTGTTAATCATTGTTATGTCCTCCTAAAACCTGACGTATGGTTGTACTTTGGTCAATAAATTTCTTTGTATTTTAACTTCCTTCGGATTTTTTCCGTCGGTTTTTATCACGATGTTTTCGTCGTCGAAACTCAAAAGCGTTCCGTGCGATTTTTTCTTGTTTTTGTCGAAAACCTCGATTTCGGTGTCGAGCGCGCGTCTGAAATCGTCGTTGGTCACGATTTTTCTGTCGAGACCTTGCGAGGAAACGTTCAGAACGTAATCGTCGTCGAAATCGTCCTCTATCGAATCGAGTTTTGCAGAAAGCAGATTATGCACCTTTTCGCAGTCGTCAAGGTCGATTCCTTCTTTCTTCCACAAAAGAGCCTCGACGGTGAGTTTTCCGTACTGCTTGTAGAACGCCACGTCCACGAGTTCGATATTCTCGTCCGCTTCGTTTACCGCTTCGAGAGCGAGATTCTTCACTTTTTCGCGGACTTCAACCGCAATTTCGTTTGCCATACAGCACCTCTTAAAGACGATTTTTGTCGAATCGTCCCTTCTAAAACAAAGAGTGAGCCGTCGCTCACTCTAGTAAGGTTTTACTATAGTATCTAAATAGTATCACATAAAACCGCGCATTGCAAGCGTTTTATGCCGATAACACAAAATATATTTATATATTTTACGATTTTCTTTTTCTTTTGCAATCGCTTTTGCAATAATTGTCCTTGCAATAATCGCTTTTAGGCGTTTTTTACAACCGTTTTTGCAATCACTTATGCGATTTACGTTTACGCTCGGTTGCGATTTTGCGGATATTACATTCTCTTTGCGATTTCTTCGAGCGCGCCGAAAGTGGCGTACACGTCGCTCATTGCGCGGTGCGCATTCTCGTGTGAAATTCCGTACGCTTTTGAAATAGTTTCGAGTTTACAGTTAGGAAGTTCGGTAAGATAACGCCTTGCAAGCAACAGAGTGTCGCAAAGTTCGTTGTTGAAAACGTATCCGTTCTTTTCGCCGATTCTTGAAAGAATGGGGAAATCGTAGCCCGCAATGTTGTGTCCGCAAAGTATCGAGCCGTGCGCAAACTTATAAAAATCGGGAATCACGCTTTCTACGTTCGGCGCGTCAAGCACCATAGCGTTTGAAATATGCGTGATGGATGTTATTTCTTCGGGAATCGCCGCAAGCGGTTTTATGAGCGTTTGGAAAGTTTCGGTAGGCACGCCGTTCACCACTTTCAGTGCGGCAAGTTCGATTATCTCTGCGGTTTCCGTCTTTAAGTCGGTCGTTTCGAGGTCGAATATGACAAAGGTTTTATCCTTGAAATAGTCGCTTATGACTTTCGCGGGTTTTTCAACATCTAACAAGGTCTTTTCGGACATATCGACGTATTTTTGCGGCATAATCGTCGTGTATTTTTCAGGCAACGGCTTGACGGATTTGAGGTGAATGCTGTCAAAATCGATGTCCGCCTCGAACATTGCGTTCACTTGGAAAGACCACGCGCCCGAATACTGCGACCACGTGACTTTGCCCATACAAATGACTTGTGATTGCTCTTTGAGTTCGACGATTTTGTCTGCGTCCTCGTCCTTTCCCACGAAACTCACGCCCTCGATTCTCGCCGTCGTGTCGTCGAGAACGAATTTTACGAACGGCAACGTTTCCGGTCCGCTCTTGGGGTCGTCGGGATTATACTTCTTGTTTTTGTAGGATTTTTTCTCGATTTGCGAGATTTTACCGCACAAAACGATGTTGTCGCACGCGCCTTTTACATCGACGATGTAGTTCGGCATTTGCGAAATACCGTCGATTTTGCCTCTCGAATACACTTTTTCGCCCACTCTCGCGCTCACGAGTCGCAATGCGGAATCGGCGTGCAACGTCGTGTCGATATGTATATCCAAATCTTCCTCTTTTTGCTCTGAATAGAGGCTTTCTTCGGCGATTATGTCGATGTTTTGATTGAAGGAGCAATCGAGATATTCTTCGAGCCTTGCAAGTAAATCCCCCGCGGTCAAAAGTTTGTACGTCGGCGTGTCGAAAACGAATTTCACGTCGATGTCGTTGTCGCCCACATCGATTTTGAGCGTATCGTCGTTTATGCGCCTGAAAATCATTTGATTCGTGCGGTTGAAAAACTCGGAAACCTTATTCTTTACGACGTTGTTGTCCGCATACGTTCTTATGTACTGCACGCTCACCGAAACGCCCGAAAACATTTGTTCGATAATCGATTGCACTTTCTTTTTGCTTTCCTCGTCGAAGGAGCGCACTTCGAATGCGGAAATAATAAACTTAACCACCAACTCTCTTTTGTCCTTATAGTAGGTTGCGCTGTTAAGTTTGAGCATCGGAAACTCGCCTTTGCTTCTTACCATAAATTCTTCAAAAAACTTTGTAGCCATAAAATCCTCGCGATTTTTGTCGAAAAGTATTCTATATTTTTGTCAATTTGATAAAACATCTTGCAGAATTTTTTCAAATTCTTGCATAAGACGTTCGCTCGGCACGGTTTTGTAAATCTTGCCGTGAAGCAATATCACGCTCTTTTCTTTTCCGCCCGCAATGCCGAGGTCGCTGTGTTCGCCCTCGCCTATTCCGTTGAGCGGACAGCCGAGAACGGATATTTTGAGCGGCTTGTTTATTCCCGCCGTCATAGTTTCGACTTTGTTTGCAAGTCCTTCGACGTCGATTTCCGTTCTTGCGCAAGTCGGACAAGCCACGACTTCCACTGCGTTTTTGCGAAGTCCGAGAGTTTGAAGTATCTTTTTGCCCGCAAGCACTTCTTCGCAAACGTTGGTTGAAAGCGAAACGCGGATAGTGTCGCCTATCCCCTCGCTTAGCAACGTTCCTATGCCGATTGCGGATTTTACGAGCCCCGTGCGAAGCGTTCCCGCTTCCGTCACGCCTATATGAAGCGGATAGTCGCACATACTCGACAGCATTCTGTTTGCCTTTATGTTGAGAAGCGTGTCAGAGTGCTTGATTGCAATCACTATGTCTTTCATACCCACGCTTTCAAAGACGTTTGCACATTCGAGTGCGCTTTCGCAAAGTGCGCGCGCCTCGTCCATTCCCTTGTATTTCGGGTCGAGCGAGCCGCCGTTCACGCCCACGCGCACGGGTATGCCCATATCTATCATTCTTTCGGCAAGCGGTTTGATTTGCGAAAAATCGCGCATATTTCCGGGATTCATACGGATTTTCTTTGCGCCAGCGTCGAGTGCCATATGCGCAAGTTTGTAGTTGTAATGTATGTCCGCAATGAGCGGCAAACCGCACTCTTTTGCGATTATGCCGAACGCTCTTGCCGAATCCTCGTCGGGCACTGCAAGGCGAATGAGGTCGCAACCGACCGCTTTAAGCGCATTTATTTGCGCGAGCGAACCTTCGATGTCCGTCGTTTTCGTATTCAACATAGATTGAACGGTTATAGGTGCGTCGCCGCCGATTTTCACGTTTCCTACGCTGACTTGTCTCGTTTTCTTTCGTTCTGTCATAATTTGCACCTTTATCCTTTCACCAAATGGAATATGTCGAGGAACACCGCAAGCACGATCAACAACACGAGTCCCACCGTGTGGATTATGCCCTCGATTTTTCTCGGTACGGGTTTTCTGAATATCATTTCAATCAGCGTAAACAGCATTCTGCTTCCGTCGAGCGCGGGAAACGGCAACAAGTTCATAACCGCAAGGTTTGCCGAGATTATCGCAACGACGTACAGGAAACTGTCGAATCCGAGCGAAGACACTTGCGCCATCATCTTGATTGTCGTAATCGTGCCGCCCGCGTTTTCTATGCCCGATTTACCCGTAATAAGTGCGCCGAGCGAGGCGAGAATCTTGAATACGATGAAGAAACTGAATCCCCACGCTCTGCCGAATGCGAGGAAAAACGGAAGTTTCGCGTGCGTAAGGCTGCGTGTTATGCCGAACCCGTAACTGTAAAATCCCTCGGAATCGCCCTCGACAACGCCTTTTTGCACGCTCATAGAACTTTTTTCGACAATTTTGCCGTCCGTGCCGTATTTGACCACGACTAGCGTAATTTTTTGCGTTTGGTCGATACCGTTTTGCTCAGCGTACTCGCCGAGCGCACTTGCGACTATGGGCGTTTCGAGTTCTTTTCCGTTTATCGCGTATATGAAATCGTCCTCGTCGAACGGATTATAATAGACTTTGTGCGCGTTGATTTTTACGCGTTGTCCGCCTCTCAAAACCCAAAAGTAGGAATCGTCGGACAAATCCTTGAACGCGTTGTCCAGGTCCTCTTGAAGCATAATGTTGACTTGCTTTCCGTTTATATTGAGAATGACGTCGCCCTCTTGAAAAACGTTCTGATACGTTGCGGTATTGCGAACGCCCACGACGTTCGGAAGCAACTGACCGTATGCGGTAAAATATATCGTTATAATGACGATTGCGCTCAAAAAGTTCATAAACGCGCCCGAAAACAGCACGATAAGGCGTTTCCAAGCCTTCTGATTGTTGAATGCGTCGGGGTCTTTTACGATATTTCCGTTTTCGTCTTTGACCTGATTTCCGTTTTCGTCAACCATTGCGCCTTCGGCGTCCTCGCCGTGAAAAGCGCAAAATCCGCCTATGGGAAACGGACGAAGCGTAAACAATTCGCCCGTCTTTTTATTGCGTTTTTTGATGATTGCGGGTCCGAAACCTATTGCGAACTCGTCGATTTTGAATCCGAGCAATTTGCCGGCGGTGTAATGTCCGAGTTCGTGTATGACAATCATTGCCATAAGCGCAAGAACGGCTACGATGACGTATCCGATATATGTGAAAACTTCGCTTGCCGTTGCGCAAATTAAGAACACTATTTCACTCCTATCACAGAATAAGTGTATTTTCTTGCTTGCTCGTCTATGCCAAGTACGTCTTCGAGTTCGACGTTTCCGACCTTTTTGAATTTTGCAAATACCTTTGAAAGCGCGATTGCGATTTCGGGATATTTGATTTTACCTTTCAAAAATTCCTCGACGAGAACTTCGTCTGCGGCGGATACCGCAATGCACGCGCCCTCGCCTGCGTTTGCCGCGTCTATTGCGATTTTAAGGCACGGGAATCTGTCGTAATCGGGTGCGGAAAAAGAAAGCGAACCGAGTTTTGCAAGGTCGAGCGGCGCAACGCTGTCTTTGCCGTGTTCGGGATAATAAAGCGCGGTTTCTATCGCAAGTCGCATATCGGGCACGGAAAACAACCCTTTCATACCTCCGTCGGTAAATTCGACGAGCGAATGAACTATGCTTTCTCTGTGCATAACCACTTTCACGTCCTTTGCTTCCACTTCGAAAAGGCGCATTGCCTCGATGACTTCAAGTCCCTTGTTGAACAGCGTAGCCGAATCGATTGTGACCTTTTTGCCCATATTCCATACGGGGTGCTTCAGCGCGTCCTCTGCCTTGACTTTTGCCAGTTGACTTGTGGGAACGTCGCGAAGCGCGCCGCCGCTTGCCGTCAGAACGAGGCTTCTTACGCACTTTTTATCTTCGCCCCTAAGGCACGAGAAAATTGCGGAATGTTCGGTATCGAGCGGCAAAATCTTTCCGCCGTACTTTTTTTCGAGGAATTTGAGATGACGCCCCGCACATACGATAGTTTCCTTGTTTGCAATCGCAAGAGTTCCGCCTCTTTTAAGCGTAGCGACGGCAGCCCAAAGCCCTGCTATTCCCGTAACCGCCAAAACGACTATATCCGACGGAATACTTGCAAGTTCTTCGAGCGAAGAAAGGCATTTCGAGGTTTTGTCGTCTTCCAAAAAGTCGAAAAGCGAACTTTGCACTTCAACCGCGCCGTTTGGGAAATAGTAATGAGTGGGATTGAATTTTTCGATTTGTTCACGCAAAAGCGATTCGTTGGTATAAGCCGAAAGCCCGACGACCTTAAACACGTCGGGGTGTGCGCAAACCGAGTCAAGCACTTGTCTGCCGACAGAGCCTGTACTTCCGAGTATGGTGATTGTTTTCATTTTATCCTTAAAATCCGCGCGCCGCATAGGCAGAGATTTGAAGTCTTTTGCGGATTTTTTATTGCCTTTGTGGTTGCAATCGATTTATTTTTCGATTGCGATTATCAGTATAACCGTCGATTATTAAATCCGTATGAAAGAATCAATAACCGTAAATGCAAGAGAATGCCACGAGCAGCACGACGAGACAGTACATAACGCTGTCGATTCTGTCCATAAAACCGCCGTGTCCGGGGAAAATCTTGCCGTAATCCTTTATGCCGAGCGCACGTTTGATACGCGAAGCGGCAAGGTCGCCCAGTTCGCTTATCGCGCCGCAAACGAGACCTATTGCGAGGTACACGAGCGCGCTTTTCCATTGCCAACCGCTCATATCGTGCGCAAAGAACGCCGTATAGCCGCAACCTGCGATGAAAGTCGGATATTTGTCGGCAAACATCTCGAAAAGAAGCCAAAACAGCATAGAAACGACCATACCGCCGACAAGACCGCCGACGCCGCCCGCAATCGTCTTTTTAGGGCTGATTTTGGGGCAAAGTTTCTTTCCGCCTATCATAGAGCCGAACCAGTACGCAAACGTATCGCTCCCGATAATCGGCACTAAAATCGCAAACGGAACGGCAAACAACGCGCTGTATTTGTAACTTACTATCCACGCGCTCATAAGGAACAGCGTCGGATATACGAGAATGAAAATATTTGCGAGTAAATCTTTGAGTTCGCACGCTTTTGACGAATCGAGTTCGAGTTCTATACCCTGCTCTTTTGCTTCGTCGACTTCTTTTTGAGTGTGCTTTGCAGGTTTGAACGTAAAAATCGTAAGCGCGAGCATCGAACTTGCAAGAAGCACCATCAACAGACCTTGAATACCTACGCTGGTGTTCGTCGCGCCTGCGCCGACGTAGTATTGCATCGTGTAATACACGGGGTACGCCGCAACCAACATCAAAACGACGGGGGCGGCAAACATCTTGTAGCCTGCGTCTTTGAAGCATTTGTACATCTCGAAAACCGAGCCTGCCAAGAAAAGCAAAATCAGCATATCGACGAAAATCGGGCTTTTGAAATAGCCGCATACCAAAAATCCCGCAACGAAAAAAAGAAGCACTATCGCAGTAATCGTTCTTTTCAGCATAAACACCTCATGGCGCATTCGCCCGCAAACATTGCAATCGATGCGCTGTGCAAACGGCAAACCGCTTGCAAAAAAATATCTAATTACAAACGAAAAATCGGATTTTGCCGAAATTCGCACAAAATCCGTTATTTCCCGAATTTTCTCACACGCTTATCGAAGTCGTCGAGAATTTTGTCAACGTCGCGCTCGTCCATATCCGGCCAGAATTTGTCGAGGAACATAAGTTCCGCATACGCCGCTTCGTAGAGCATAAAATCGGACAATCTCATTTCGCCGCCGCTTCGCACGATAAGGTCGAGAGGCGGAAGATGTGACGACGAAAGATGTTTTTCAAATGTATCTTCCAAAAACTCGCCGTGGTCGTACGCAACCTTTGCCGCGTGCAAAATGTCTGCTCTTGCACTGTAATTGAACGCAATATTGAGCCACATTCCTTTGTTATCGTAAGTTTTTTCCTCGACTTGCTCGATCGAATCGGCAAGTTTGTCGTCAAGGCTGCTGAAATCGCCCATATACGAAATCTTATATTCGCCGTCGTACGTCAAATTGAATTTTTCGACGACTTTGAATATGGAATCGAGTTCCTCTTGCGGACGGTTCAAGTTTTCCGTTGACAAAGCGTAGACGGAAACCGCTTCCACGCCGCGCTCGCAGCACCTTTTTGCAACCTTATAAAGAGCCACAAGCCCGTGAGCGTAGCCCTCTTGACGCGACATACCGTGAGCAACCGCCCACCTGCCGTTTCCGTCCATAATAAATCCGATATGCTTTGCACTCATTAGATTGAAAGAATCTCTTGCTCTTTTTCCTTGAACAGTTTGTCCACTTCGTCGGTATTCTTGGAAAGAGTCTTGTCAACGTCTTCGGTATAACTCTTCAAATCGTCTTCGGTGATCGTGGACGCCTTTTGGATCTTTTTGAGATCTTCGATAGCGTCGCGGCGAGCGTTTCTCATAACGATTTTGGATTCTTCGACGAGAGTTTTCGCTTCCTTGACGGTGGAACGTCTGCGTTCTTCCGTGAGTTCCGGGAAAACGAGGCGGATAACGTGACCGTCGTTGTTGGGATTGATACCGACGTTTGCGGCAAGAATCGCTCTCTCGATTGCTTTAAGTTGAGATTTATCCCAAGGCGAAATAACCAAAAGACGCGCTTCGGGAACGGAAACGTTTGCCATATTGTTGATAGGCGTAGGCGTTCCGTAATAATCGACGACGACTTTGTCGAGGATATGCGGATTTGCTCTGCCTGCGCGAATAGAACGCAATTCGGTGATATAGTTCTGCATTGTTTTGTCGATTTTTTCATTCATTTCATCGAAGATAAGATCGACTTCGTCAATACCGTAAGACATACTTTGTCCTCCATATTATGAATATTGTAAATATTATAGCAAAAGAAAGTAAATAACGCAATAGTGATTTAGTTGATTTAATTAATAATTAATAATGAATAATTAATAATTGTGGGTGGGGTTGCACCCCACACCCGAAATATTAATAAATGTTTAGTAAATACAATACACAAAATAAAAAACGCGATATTTGGATGAAGAACAAGAAAGAGGCACTTGAATGGCAACCCTAATTTACTAAGCGAAAATGAGTTGACAGACAAGTGCCTCTGCCGCAGTTATTCGCCAAATAGCGCGTTTTTTTAATGAATGATAGTGCCGGTGTTTACCCCACACACCGCATTCTTAATACTATCCTTTTCCATCAAAGCAAAGCATACGATGGGGATATTGTTGTCCATACACATCGTGATTGCGGTTGTGTCCATCGCCTTAAGACCTTTGGAAATGACGTCCATATAGGAAATTTCGGTGAATTTCTTTGCGGACGGATTGAGTTTGGGGTCGGAATCGTAAACGCCGTCGACGTTTTTGGCAAGAAGAAGCGCGTCCGCGCCGATTTCGCAAGCACGCAACGCCGCGCCCGTATCCGTCGAGAAATACGGATTGCCCGTACCGCACGCAAACACGACGATTCTGCCCTTTTCAAAATGGCGGATAGCCTTGCGCAAAATGTACGGCTCTGCGACTTTGGTTATCGTGAGTGCGGTTTGCACTCTCACCGGTACGCCGAGTTGTTCGAGTTTGTCTTGGATTGCAAGCGCATTCATAACGGTTGCGAGCATACCCATATGGTCTGCCGTCGAGCGATTCATTTTGTCGTCTGCCTGACGTCCGCGCCAAAAGTTGCCACCGCCGATGACGATGCCCACATCAACGCCGAGTGCCTTTACGTCGGCGATTTCCTTGCAAACGTAAGTGAGTTTTTCGGGGTCGATACCGGTGCCGTTTTCGCTCGCAAGAGCCTCGCCCGACAGTTTGATAATGACGCGTTTATACTTCGGAGTTTCTTTTGTCATAATATACCATGTTCCATTTTTTGAACATCTAACCTGCTCAAATTCGATTTTGTCTAAAAAAAAGGAATGAACGAATCATTCCTTTTTTCAAAATTGCTTATTTGCTGAGGTGTGCTTGCGCCATAACCTCGCCGACAAAATCGTCTTCTCTCTTTTGAAGACCTTCGCCCATAGCGTAACGAACGAAACGAAGAACGGTGACGTCGCCGTTTTGTTTGAGATATTGAGCAATCGTGATGTCGGGATTCTTTACAAATACTTGTTCGTTGAGGCAAACCTCTTTGTAGAACTTGTTGATTCTTCCCACGAGCATCTTTTCGATGATTGCTTCGGGTTTCTTGCTGTCTTCGTTCATTGCTTGCGCTTTGAGGATTTCTTTTTCGTGTTCGACTTCCGATTGAGGAACTTGATCACGGCTTACATATTGAGCGTTTGCAGCGGCGATTTGAAGTGCGACGTCGTGTACGACTTCTTCGCTTGCGCCCTTGCTTGCTTCGACCATAACGCCGATTTTGCCGCCCATATGGATATAGGTGTCAACGGTCGTGTCGTTTGCTTCGTAAACGGTGAAACGACGGATGGAAAGTTTTTCGCCCATCTTCATAACATATTCGTTGGTGACGGATTGCATTGCCGCAACGACGTCCTCTACGGTTACGTTTGCGTTGTCGAGGATATAGTCAGCGACTTTGCCGACGTACTCTTTGAATACGGGGCCGCCTGCTACGAAGTCAGATTCGCAGTTGACTTCCAAAAGGACGGATTTACCGTTTTTGCTTGCGGCATAAACGATACCTTCCGCAGCGATGCGCGCTTCTTTCTTGGCAGCGGTTGCCATACCTTTTTCTCTCAAAAAGTCGATTGCCGCTTCCATATCGCCGTCAGTTGCGACGAGAGCTTTTTTGCAGTCCATCATACCGACGCCGGTGCGTTGACGAAGTTCCATAACATCTTTGCTTGTGAATGCCATATATATTCTCCTGTTATTTTTTGAAATCGCACGCAGATATACATCTCCGTGCGGGATATTTTGGATAAATTATTCTTGTGATTCTTTTTCGGCGATTGCTTTTTCAAGCGCTTCTTCGGGTGAAAGAGCCTTTTCTTCTACGACGATTGTTTCTTCGACGGGAACAACAACTTCTTCTTCTGCTGCTGATTCATCTTTTTGAGCAGCGGTGAAAGACTCGCCTTGTTTTGCTTCGATGACAGCGTCTGCGATGATGGAAGCAAAGAGTTGGATTGCGCGAATAGCGTCGTCGTTGCCGGGAATGACGTAATCAACGAGATCGGGATCGCAGTTGGTATCGACTACCGCCACGATGGGGATATTGAGTTTGCGTGCTTCTTTAACGGCGTTTTCTTCTTTCTTGAGGTCGACTACGAACAAGCAACCGGGCAAAGTGCGCATATTCTTTATACCGCCGAGGTTCTTTTCGAGATCGTCGCGTTCTTTTTTGAGGGCGGAAACTTCTTTTTTGGGAAGAAGCTCGAACTCGCCGATGAGTTCCATTTGGTTGATTTTGTTCAAGCGATCGATTCTCGTACGAATGGTCTTGAAGTTGGTGAGCGTACCGCCGAGCCATCTTTGGTTGATATAGAACATACCGCAACGCTCTGCTTCTTGTTTGATTGCGTCTTGCGCTTGTTTCTTCGTGCCGACGAAAAGGACGGATTTGCCCTCTTGAACGACGCTCTTTACGAATTGATAAGCGGCTTCGACGTGGTCAACGGAAATTTGAAGGTCGATGATGTGAATATCGTTTCTCGTTGCATAGATGTACTTGCTCATTTTCGGGTTCCAACGTTTGGTTTGGTGTCCGAAGTGCACGCCTGCTTCAAGCAAGGCTTTCATTGTTGTTACGGCCATTATAAGGTCCTCCTAAGATTGTTTTTACCTCTCGCGAACTCGACGCGCAAACCTCCGATTGGAACAGAATGCACTCCTTCGCGATGCGGGTTCGTTTTGGATTATATTATATATAAAAACTTTTTGCAAATATTTTGTAGCGGATTTTTCAAAAAAATATTAGAATTTTTAGCAATTTTACCTTCTATCCCCTTTCGAAGACTACTCGTACACGGAATCTGCCCGTTCGAAGACGTGATAAAAACCACAGTCCGCTCTCATTGCAGAGCGGACAAATAACGCACACTTATTCGAAGCGCACTTATTAACGGTATGTGCAATTTCGTAGACGGAATTGGAATCGCAGGACGATGACCGTAGCGAACGCCGAGCTTGACGGATAGTACAAGCGACTGCGCCGTTTGGGTGCGAAGCTGGCGCACAAAGCGCAGTGGCATAATAAGAGAAATGTCCTTATCTATGCGAGTGCTGAGTGTTGTCCCCCGCTATGCGGTCGGCGTGGGTTCCCTCAAATTTATGCAGAGGGGGAACGACGATAGGGAAAACACGTGAGGAAAGGGGAAATCTTAATTTTGATAAATAATTACGCATAAAAAATGCCCCTCGTTTTGCGAGGGGCTTTGACGCAGTTATTCGCTGTTTGACTGCTTAGTGTTTGCAGTCGTGATGGCAGCACGCACAATCTTCGTCGTCACATTCGCAACCTTCCATCTTTTCGACTTCTGCCATAAATTCGTCGAAAACTCTTTGAAGAAGCGCTTCGTCTTCGATTGCCATAAATACGTCGTTGCCGTCTTCGTTTTCGGCAATTTCGTAGATGAGAACTTCGTCGTCCTCGATATCGTCGAGTTTCTCGACGGGTTTCATAACGACAAACCATCTGTTGTCGACGTCGAGAGTTGCGAGATGATAGAAATCCTCGTCCTTGTCTGCGACTTCGTTGTACAACGTGATAATATCGTCGTCTTCTGTCGTATTGTTTTGGTCGTCAAAAAAATCTGCCATAGTAGTTTCTCCTTGCGATGCAAAGCGGATTTTGCGGATTGCATCTTGATATTTTGATAGTAACATATTTTGCGCAATTTGCAAGCAAAATATCAAATCGTACTCAATTTTCAGCGGTGCGAGTCGAGATAGGATTGCAAAATTATGGTTGCGGCAACCTTATCAATGACTTTTTTGCGTTTTTCACGGCGCACGTCGGCGTCGATGAGCATACGCTCTGCCGAAACGGTGGTGAGTCTCTCGTCCTGATACAGAACGGGCAAACCGCTTGCCTCTTGCAGCATATCGCCGAACTGCCTCGTCACGACCGCTCTGTCCCCTTCCGTGCCGTCCATATTCTTGGGCAAACCGAGAACGAAAGCGTCCGCGTCCTCTCTTTTTGCATACTCGCAAAAATACGCGATGTCCGCGTTCGTATCGCCTTTTTTGCGAACGTACGTTTCGCGCGGATTTGCGGTTATTCCCAACAAATCGCTCACCGCAACGCCTATACGAACGTCGCCGACGTCCAATGCGATTTTACGTTTCATCATTTGAGCAACCCCCTTCCGAGTTCGTTTTTCGCGCCCTTCTTTTTGGGCTTGTTTTCGCCTATAAACTCATACCATTTCAAGCCGTAGGCTTTGAGTAGACACAATCCGACGATAAGTACGACAACCGAAAATATCGTCGCCACCGCCCAGAATATGACTTTTGCAATAACGACGCCGAGAATATCCTCGCACGCCGCAAGGACGATTCCGAGCACGAATACGATAATCGCGGGTACAATCGACGCAAACGCCGATATGAGTTGATAAGTGTTCTGCGACGAATTTTTGATTTCGGCAACCTGTTCCCAGTGCTGATTGCCCTTTTTCATATCGAAAAGTATGGACATACAGCAAATGCCGGTTATCATCATAAGCGTATCTATTCCGACAAACAACGTGGACACGATGTCGATTTTGTAAAGCAGCAACGCGATAAGCATAATCGGCACAAGCAGAACGCTCGGTACGATTATGGAAAGCAAAAGTTTTGCTTTTATGCTGTCTTTAGGATTAATAGGCAAGGCTTTTGACGCGAAAAAGGATTTGCCCTCTCTCGTATATGCCATACTCGCAATCATATTTGCGCCGGCAAGGAAAATCATCGAATACATCACAACGAATCCTATGCCCATCATTTCGGACATAAACGGAGTTACGCCCTCTTCCGCGCCCGACTTAAAGTTGGTGATAAAGTACATCACGACGATAAAAAGCGGTGCCATAAGCAGATTTGCAAACGAGGTCATCGCAAGCGCGCTGTTGCGCATAATCGACGTAAAATCGCGCTTCATAATGGACACGACCACGTTTGATTGTTTGAATGTGGCGATTTTTGATTCGGTGGATTGAGAATTTTCCGTCGCTTTCGAGTTGATTCTCTTGTAAAAGAGCGCGGAAAGCAACAGCATAACGACAATCATACCGACGGTTATGGCGGCGGATATGCCGAAGTTTTTGCCCGCTTGGATACCCAGACAGTAGTTTACGAGCACTTTGTCGGGATAGAACACGTTTGCGAGTACGGAAAGCGAAGCGAGAGTGCCTTGCGACATCTCAACGCCGCCCTCTTGACCGAATCCGCGCGTGTTCATATAGTAGACGAGCACCATATACGCGCACATCAAAACGACGTAGAAAAGAATCACCAAAACGCTTTTGAGCGTAGGCTTGCCTTTGAAGTACGAGCCGAGCCACACGACGGGCATAGAAAGCACGCTGACGATAAAAAGCGGCAATATCGGCGCAACGAGCAAAATCACCAAAATAAGCGGATAGAATCCGTAAAACATCGATTTGCTTGCGACGTTAAACGCTATTGCGGAAGTTAGAACCGTCGGCAAAATCACAGCCGTTGAAAGTTCGAGCGCATTGACGTAAGTCATTGCGAATTTTGCAAAAAACACCGACGTCGGACGAAGGGGCAACGTGTTGAGAAACGGCGTATCTTTTGCGCCGTAAAGCGTCGTTACAATCGAGAACATCGAAAGGAACATCACCAAAAGTTGCGTTGCGGCAACGATAGCCACGACGAGCAAGGAAAACTCACCCACGCTTTTCAAATTCACTGCCAAAAACGCAACCATAATGCAGATTAACGCGACGAGCGGCAAAAACGAAATCAACGCTTTCAATCCCGACGGGATCTTCTTTTTGCCTTCTGCGTCCTCTGTCCTCGAATTTGCGTTGCGAAACAGAGTTTTGAATACGATAAGGAAATCTCTCATACGTGCCTCATTCCGCAGTTTGCTCGAATACGGGCGTCGTGTCCGTGAGTTTGAGGAACAGTTCTTCGAGAGATTTGTCCTTGTTTTTCTCTTTCAACTCGTCGATACGGCAAGTCGCAATGAGGTGTCCGTCCTCGATAATTCCCACTCTGTCGCACACTTTTTCCACGACTTCGAGGACGTGCGACGAGAAAAACACGCTGTTGCCCTTGTCTGCGTGTTCGCGCATAAGTTGTTTCAAGTTGTACGCCGAGCGAGGGTCGAGACCCGTCATAGGCTCGTCGAGAATCCAAAGTTTAGGCTCGTGAATGAGCGCGCCTATGATGTTGAGTTTTTGCTTCATTCCGTGCGAATACGTGGAAATCTGCTTCTTAACCGCGTCTTCGAGAGAGAAAAGCGCGCTATATTTTGCCAATCTTTCTTGTCTTTGCGCGGTCGGCACGTCGAAAACGTCGCAAATGAAGTTTATATATTCAACGCCCGTCAATCCCTCGTACATAACGTGGTCGTCGCTGACGTAGCCGATATGCTTTTTCGCTTCGAGGGGCGCGGATTTGAGGTCAATGCCGTCGATAAGCACCCTGCCATCCTCAAAAGATATAATGCCCGTAATGCTTTTAATCGTCGTGGATTTACCCGCGCCGTTCGGACCTATAAATCCGAAAATCTCGCCGTCGTTGACAGTGAGAGAAAGATTTTCGACGGACGGTTTTTGATTGCCCGCATAAGTTTTAGTCAAATTTTCGATTTGTAACATATTTTCATTTCGCCTAAAGAAAATCAAGCGGTTTTACGCGGAATTTTTGCGATTTTTCGCAGTTTTATTTTCCGGTTTTTTGCGCTTTTTTTTGCTTCTTTTTACGTTATGCCGCTTATTTTTTTGCGTTATATCGCCCGTTATTTTGCTATATTCCGCTCGTTTTGTGCTAATTTTGCTTGATTTGCGTTATTTTCTTTTCGACTGTCTTTCCTTTATCACTTTTTCGAAGCCGTTTTCGGTCGGCTCGTAGAATATTGCGTCTTTTATCTCGTCGGGAAGGTATTGTTGTTTTACCCAACCGCCGTACGAGTGCGGATATTTGTATCCGCTCACTTTTTCGTCATCACCCTTGTAGTTCGGGTCGCGAAGATACAAAGGCACAGTTTCGTGCTTGATGTTCTTCACCGCGTTTTCTGCGCCGCCGAGTGCCTCGACGACTTTGTTCGACTTCGGCGCTTCCGAAACGTATATTATGCCTTCGGCAAGCGGAATACGCCCTTCGGGCAATCCTATTTTTTCAAAAGCCTGCACGCACGACGTCGCAACGACGATAGCATTGGGATCTGCCATACCTACGTCCTCGCAAGCGTGAATCATAATTCTGCGCCCGATGAGCATAGGATCGCAACCCGCCTCGATGAGCCTTTCCGCCCAGTAAAGCGCGGCGTTGCTGTCGCTTCCTCTCATACTCTTTATGAATGCGGAAATCATATCGTAATACATATCTTCCGTCATACTGAGTGCTTTTTGCTGTATGGATTGTTCGGCTTCCTCTTTTCCCACTCTTATAACGCCGTCCGAGTCCGCGTGCGTGGTGAGTGCGGCAAGTTCCAAAGCGTTGAGTGCGGTGCGCATATCCCCCGCGCTTGCCCACGCAAGGTGCGAAAGAGCCTCGTCGCTCACTTCGAGATTCATATTGCCGAGCCCTCTTTCCTTGTCCTTGACCGCCCTTTCAAGACCCGCCCTAATATCCTTGTCCGAAAGCCTCGAAAACGAGAAAATACGACATCTCGACACGATAGCCCTCGTCATCGAAACGTAGGGATTTTCCGTGGTAGAACCGATAAAAATTATGTAGCCTTGCTCGATTGCCTGCAACACGCTGTCGCTTTGCGCCTTGTTCCAGCGATGACATTCGTCCAAAAGCAAATATGTACGTTTTCCGTACATGCGAAGACGGTCGCGAGCCTCGTCGATAATCTTTTTTGCGTCCGCAACGCCGCTCGTGACGGCATTCAGTTTGACGAAAGCCGCGTTCGTATTTTCCGCAATGATGTTTGCAAGCGTGGTTTTTCCCGTCCCGGGCGGTCCGTAGAAAATGCAACTGCCAAGTTTGTCTGCGGCAATCGCTCTGCGCAAAAGCGAACCTTGCCCCACGATTTTGCCTTGTCCCAAAAATTCGTCCAAAGTGCGCGGGCGCATACGTTCGGCAAGCGGTGCCATAGTCTTTTCGTTGTTTTGAAGGTCAAATAAATCCATACCGACATTGTATCAACATCGGCGGCTTTTGTAAAGATAATCAAAGATTAAACATAGAATATACTGTGCAAAACAAAGAAAAAATCTCAAAAACTATGAAGCCAAAACTTTTCAGAGTCGTGATTGCAATTGCGGTTTTTCTTGCGATTTTCATCTTTTGCACGGTTTATTTCCGCTCGAACATCGTTCCGACGGTTATGGACAGTTCGGTTGCGCAAATGCGCGCGGTCACTACGAACGCCATAAATATCGCCGCAACGAGCGTACTCGGCGACGGCTTGACTTACGATATGCTTTTCGACATCGTGAAAGACAACGACGGCAAAATCTCGATGATAAAGGCAAATTCGCCCGAAATAAACAAAATCGCAAGGCAGATTGCAAACCTTGCGCAAGCAAATTTGGATTCTCTCGGCACGCAAGAGATACAGATTTCGGCAGGCACGTTCACGGGGCTTGCCCTTCTTATGGGCTTCGGACCCGACGTAACCATAAAAATCACCCCGATAGGTATGGCAAATTGCGATTTCGTGTCCTTTTTTCAGTCGGCGGGCATAAACCAAACCTTACATAAAATCTACATCGACGTTTACGCCGACGTGAGCATAGTCACGCCTATCGACCAACCCACGATACAAGTCAAAGCCGAAGTTCTCGTATGCGAAAATCTCATAGTCGGCGAGATTCCCGACACGTATCTAAATCTTTACGACTCGTCGAGTTTGCTGAATTTGAACAGTTAATAAGCCGTTTTTACTTGCCGTTTTTCGTCAAAATCGCCCCTTATAAGACTTTTTTAGCGTTTTGAACCGAAGTTCAAACGCTGTTTCGATATTTTCAAACCGCATTTCACACGCCGTTCAGAGCATTTTCGTTTGTCGTCAATTTTTTGCAACGGTTTGCGCTTTTATATCTTTTTAGAGCGCGAGCGAGATATTAAACCGAACACGAATCCGCACACGATAACCGTCGTAAGACCTGCCGAAACCGCACTCATACCGCCCGTAATCGCGCCCAAAAATCCGTCTTTTTGCACTCCTTCGAGCGCGCCTTTGGCAAGATTCGAGCCGAATCCCATAATAGGAATGGTTACGCCCGAGCCTGCAAATTCTTTCATTGGCTCGAACGCGCCGCACACTTCGAGAATAACGCCCAAAAGCATATACGTCACGAGTATACGTGCCGACGACATCTTCGTTTTGTTGATGAGGATTTGCCCCAACATACACACGAAACCGCCGACCGCAAACACTTTCAGATAATCGAGGAATATTTCCATATCGTCACCATATTTTTCGTTATTTGGTCAAAACCATTACAAAATTTGCGCATTTTTATAATACTTTCAACCGCATTGCCGCTTTTTACGGCAAAATTCATATAATTTTGTTGAGTGCGGATTCACCGCTCTTTTGCGTTTTACAAGGCAACCGTAATTACAAAAACGGGTGACTTTCAAAAGTCACGGCGTGCGACACCCCGGGTATCGTTTCCTTTTGCAGCGGCGTATCTTTGTTTAACAGCGCGCCCGTCGGAACGAGAAGCACCCTTTTCAGCTCGCCTCTCTGCATTTTTTTGAGGATATAAGAGTTGAACACCGTATTCACGCACCCTGCCCCCGAACCGCCTTGAAAGGTCTTTTGTTCGGGCGTAAAATAACTTGCGCCGCAATCCATATAGTATTTCGGCAAGGTTATTCCCTCTTTTGAAAGCAAGTATTCGAGCATTTCCTTTCCATGTCTGCCCAAATCCCCCGTAAAAATGCCGTCGTAATAGTCGGGCGAACGCCCCGATTCCTCGAAGTGGGTCACAATCGTGTCGCAAGCGGCGGGCGCCATAGCCGCACCCATATTCGCTTCGTCGTCTATACCCAAATCCACGACTTTACCCATCGTTCCGCCCGTCACGGTGACGTAATGAGTGTTCGGCTGTGCATAATCGTTGCTTTCTCTCTCGAAATTATCTTCGACGATGTTCGATTTTTCCTTATCTATGACTTTTTTCTGCTTTTCTATGCTCTTTTTGTACTTTTCGAGCGTCTTTTGGTCGATATTCATATTTTCGTCGATGGCGATAATATCGTCCTCGTACACTCTTCCGTTCATCATAGACGGCTTTTCACTCGACAAAACCGTACAGCCTGCGCCCGTAACCGTCCATTGCGACGTTGGCGTACGCTGATTGCCGAGTTCGAGCGGAAAACGGTATTGTCTTTCCGCCGACGCAAAGTGACTCGAAGTCGAACAAGTGATATTCTTCGCAAATCCGCCGTCGATGAGCGTAGAACCGACGATAATGCTTTCGCTGAACGTCGAACAAGCGTTGTAAAGTCCCAAAAATGCGCACGGAAAATTGCGCGCGGCAAGCGACGTTGCGGCAAGTTCGTTGAGCAAATCGCCGCCGAGCATAATATCTATATCCTCTCGTTTCAATCCCGCCTTTTTGATTGCGCCGCTCACTGCGTCACGATGCATTTTGCTTTCGCATTTCTCGTACGATTTTTCGCACCAAATATCGTTTTTAAGCACGATGTCAAACTTGTCCGCAAAGTTTCCGTCGCCTTCTTTCGGTCCTACTATTGTAAATCCGCTTTTTAAATATATAGGGTTAGATAACTGAAAAGTCCTCATTTTGCCACCTCACATATAAACGAAACAGCCAATCAATCCGACAATAAAACTCGCAACCACGCCGAACACGATGATAGGACCTGCGATAACGAACATTTTTGCGCATACGCCGAAAAACACGCCCTCGCGATTGTATTCCATCGCGGGCGAAACCACCGAGTTTGCAAATCCCGTAATAGGTATAATCGAACCGCCACCCGCAAAATGTCCGAGTTTGTCGTAAAGTCCGAGCGCGGTGAACAAACTTCCGAGAAAAATCATTATGCAACTTTCAAAAATCGCAACGTTTTTGTCGCTCATATCCTTGAAAATAAGCCGCAAAATATCGCCGATACCCTCGCCGATACAGCAAATTATGCCGCCTACCAAAAACGCCGCAAGCAAAGTTCGCACCATCGGCGATTTCGGCGCGTTTTCTTTCACGTATTGTTGATACTCGATTCTGTCAATCATAAAATGCCTTCGCCTTTTCCCGCATCGTTCATATCCTCGTTTCCGTCGTTGCCTACAGCGTTTCCCACACGCCCTTCGACAACCTCTTCGGTATTTTGCATTTTCTTGAAAAACACCTCTTTATCTTCCACGTTTTTTGAAAACAATGCGTCCATATCAGCAATATTTGACAATTCATAGTATTTTTAATCAACAACGTTCATCAAAGAATGTTTATTCAACTATATAAGTTTTGCTTTACATTGTGTCAATTTACACGTTTAACGTTGACTAACAGTTTGTTTTAGGATAAAATGCAGACATACTATTAAAGGAGTGTGCTTATGCGCGAACGCATTGGTTATTCAAATTTTGTTGATAAGTATGGAAAAGTAATTTTCCCGATTTCTTTTGTGCTACTTTTTGCGGGATTTATATCACCACTTACTATAAACAACTGGTTTATAAAAATGGGGTTAATTTCTAATGTTATGGAATACAGTTTCTTTTCTTATATTCCTGCCATAGTAACAGCACCGATTTATTACTTAAAAACCAATTATTCGGAAATGCAATCTTACTATGGTTCATTCGATGAATATATGAAAGATATGCTTCCAAGTTTTTCGCTTTCTATTGCATTATCTATACTTGCTATTGCGATAATTTGTTGTACAATAGCCTTTTTCGTTTTGTACTTCGCAAAACATAAAACCAACAAAGGGTTGCTCATTGCAATTCCGTCACTCTATATCGTAATGACAATAGTTTTGTGTGCCGTAACAAAAGGAATCCCCTTTGTCGGATTCTACACAACGCTGATATTCTTAATCCTTGCAATCTTGTACTGTGCAAATGCGCAGTTGCTTCCGAAGCCGCGCCAACACAAGCCGACCAAATCCGAGCGAATCGCCGAGTTGGAAAAGCAAGTTGCCGAACTGACAAAGGAAAAGGACACCCATTGAGTGCCCTTTTTTATAAAAATTATAAATAGAATTAACTATAAATTTTGCTGCGCATATATATGACCTAATTATTATGATAGTTAAATTGTATCTTCATACTGTTTTTGAAGTTTATTCAGCAAGCTATTCAACATTTTATCTTCACCATTAAACCTCTCATTAATACTTAGAACTATTCTTCCAACATAAAACAACAAAAGCGGTACTGTATTAAGATATGGTTTTATGTAGTCCTCTATCACGTTATCATCCATAAATATAAAATTCAATTCACCGCTTTGAGTAGTACATACCTTTTGCCTATTTGTTGAAATATGCATTGATTTATTGCAGTTGTTAAGAATACTATATTCATCTTCTTTCCCTCGTCTAAGAGTAAACGGATCAATATAAGCAAACCCTATCCGTTCCGATATAATTTTAGATTTTTTTTTATCTTCATCAATGTTATTTTTATTACCAACATCTTTATCACTTGCATTTTCGGATAATATTAGGTCGATCACTTCATCTGATTCCAAATATAAATATTGAAAATAGAAAATATCATCAATTAATGGCTTTCTTGCCAACGTATATGCTATTTGTGGTTTAAATTCGAAAACACAATGCAATGAATCATACATATATTGACAAAAATCACAAAGCAAATAAGCAAAAAGTTTTTCCTTATAATGCGAATATAAAACTTTACTTTTCTTTATAATTTTTAACCGCTCATTTTCTGAATTGGCAAGATTTAGTTCATTAACAATTCGTTTATCTGTAATTAAAATAGAGCAAGACTTATTATTAATATTTCTCAAATAAATAGTTTCAAGAAATTCTATTAAAGATTTAGATATATTAAGTATTTCCGTATAGCGTTCATTCATCGTTAACTTTCCACTGTATTTAATCATTATCCTTTACCTCGTAAAACTATCTTATTACAAATTTGTTTTGCAACATCTTAACGCATTTATCTGCGCATATATATACTTTATCACTAATTTAATAAAAAAACTATTTATTGTGGAAATTAATACACGCAATGCGTGTGGCTGTTTTCAAAAAAAACAGCCTAATCCACTCTCTCACACCATACAAAATCGCCTATTTGGCACCAAGCAAGCGATATAGCGGAATTGCGGCTTGAGCTTTGCCCATCTGGAAACTGATAGCATATATCGGTTGCGCGGTAGAACCACGAAAATACTGCTAAAAGGCTAAGGTTTTTATAAAAGAAAAACCGTGCCAAATAGCACGGATTTTCGTGGTAAGGTGGATTCGCTCAACAGCGTAGCGCGCAAGTTTACTTGCAAAAGCGAAGCGTGCAGACCGAAAGGCGGTTCGGCACGCAATGCGTGTGGCTGTTTTCAAAAAACAGCCTAATCCCCCCTCTCCCGCCATACAAAAAAGCACATCTTGCGATGTGCTTTCTTGCTGGTGGAGAGGGGTGGACTTTTTATTTACACAATATAATGTTATATTAATATTAATTTCTTCACTATATATAGTATCAAGTAATAATTGAGTAATAATTCATATAAAAAAAAGACCGCCCACAATAACTTGTGAACGGTCTAAATTTTACTGCTTTTATCGCTATTTTACAGCCATAAAACGCGCCAAAATATGCGAATCTTCGGTGTCATAAACCACTGTCGGCAAATTCGGCGCAGTCGGCTCGACAATATGTGTAGCATTTGAGGATTCATCTGCTTCTTCTTTTGCCACGCGCGCTCGGATTTTCTCGACGATTATATCTTGCGGTATTTCGATTTCAAATCGCTTGGATTCCGAAACGTCGGTCAAATTCACGCGTTCGTTAAACTGCGAGAATATGCGCAACTTCTTTTTGACTGTTGCCCTGCGGCGTTCCATCATAGAGTAGCCGAAAGACACACCGCTATACACGGCTATGAGCAACGATACCAGTTTGAACACCAAAGGCACAATCATCTCTTTTGTGAACCCTTGAAACGAAAAGGCAAAGTCAAACGCGACAGCCGAAAAAGCGATTATAGATAATGCTTTGAAGCCGAGTTTGCGCGCCGTATAACGCCCCTTGTGAACAAGCAAGTCGTATTCGTCGTCTTTACTTGCAACGTCACTCTCGCCCGCTACAAGTTGATTGAACGTGACCTTGTGATACTTAACGCGGATAGGACTATCCCAAACCTCTTGCGGTGTCAATAGCAACAGTCTTTCGAGTTTGCGTATACGCTTTTGGTGCTTCGCCCGGGTGTGGTTGAGTTTTCGCTTTATAGCCGTAACATACGCATTGTACTTGTTGCGCTTGTTTATTTGTTCGATAAACGTTTCAAGTTCCACTGTGCGGTTCTTAGACATCAACTCGACGTATTGCTCGTCCAGTGCGTGAACACGGTCTATAAAATCCTTGTCGTGTTTCTTGCGGCTTTCCTCGGTTATATTGGACATTGAAAGCATTAAAAGGAACGTGGAAACGCCCATAAACACTTTTTGCGCCCAGTATTCGAGCGAGTTGCGGAACGTGGCATTATATTTATCTATGACGAATATGCCGATAAGCATAACCACCAACGCAACGCCGAGCGAAATGAACGAGTTGAGTGTTATCTTTATACCCGAATAAACTTTTCTTTTTTCATCGTTTGCCATTATTCGTCACCGTCCTTTTCTATCTTTTTTAGCATATCGTGTTCTTCGACGAAAATCGTCAATAGGTGTAGACTGATTTTGCCGACGAGCGACCCCGCTAACACGCTCAACAATATAAGCAACTGTTCTATTGCTTGCTGAAACGCGCCTATAACGCTCATAAGTATAAGCACGGGAAAAAGTGCGACAACATAGTCGAGGTTGTCGATAATCTTCTTCTTGTGCGCTACACGCTTTATGAGCAATTCGTTCGTCGGGTTCGTTTCGAGGTCGGTCTTTTGTTGGACGTAGCCTTGCACATAACGGTCGTATTTTTTGCGAAAAATTCCGAAAAGCACACTTGCCAAAATTGCCACGGCGACGAGCGACCAAAAACTACCTTTGCTTGTTGCGGTCATCGTATACTGCAACGTGTCTTGATAGCAATAAATCGCATACCCCGTTGTGGGGGCGATGAGTACGAGATATTCCGAGATAATCAATATCAAGGACTTTGCGTTGTGTTTCATACTCATCACCGCCTTAATACATTAGTTTTTCGGCAACGGGTTGTTCGTCTGCTTTCTCGGTTGGCGGCTGTGCAACAACGATTTTAGCCTGTTCCAAAAGCGGTAGAGCCGATAGTTTCTTCAATGGGTCGGACAAAACAGCGTTGAGCAATTCACGAGAGCCGAGAGACGGTGTCTTAAATTCGGAAAGGACTTGCCCCTCTGCGACAACGATGTCGGATAGTTTGTTCATCTGCCCCGCGATGTCGTTGAATTGCGTTTCAATCGCGGTCAAACGCTTGTTGGTTGCCTTGTCAATCATCGCTTCGACATCGATGTTTACGCCGCCCTGAATCGCCGTAAGCACATCGGTGACGACCATCTTCGAGATTTCCTTTTTGTCACCGTCCGTAAGACGGCTGACTTTCTTCGTCTTGTAGGTACAAATAGCGTTTACTATCGACTTAACGATAATAGTGATGACGGTTGCGCCTGTCGCGGACGACAAGAATGCAACGACGTAAGTCATAATTTGTTCAATAGACATAATATGCTCCTTTTGCTCGTGCCTGTACGCCGACGTGAGCATATAGATTTTTTAGCGTGCGTACCCGCTTTGTTTTAGTTATCTTCCAATGCACGTTGCAAATCTGCGACCTCTTGTGCGGTACTGTCTGCAAGTGCTTTGGTTGCGTCGAGTTGTTCTTTCAACGTTTGAATTTCCGCGTCCTGCGCTTCGATGTGTTGAAGCAACAAGTCAAATTCGGGGTGTCCGACTAACGATGCTTCCTTGCTGTAAAGCACTATCGGCTCGACAATGAACGTTTTGACGATTCGACCGCAAGCGCAGAAGTTGACCTCGCAATCGAGCCTACCGTGTTTTACGACCTCTTTCGGCACGATGAACGGGTTTTCGGAAACGCGATATTGTTTGACCGTGTCGCCGTTCTTGAAATTGATAAGCACGTTTGAAAGTGCCAAAGTTGAAACGAGGTTTATCCTCAAATCTTCGTTTTCGCCCAACAAAAAAGGCTCTCGCGTTGAGAGCCTTCCGTGCGTTTTGTCGAGTGTTATAGTTACGTCTACCATATGCACCCCCTAATCTTTGTTCGCTTCGATTCCGCTGACCATCGCCAAAAGATCGTTAAACCTCTGTGAATGATTGCGCTCGTCGGCGATGATTTCCTCATAGTTTGAGATAATCGTGTAGATTTTTTCTTTGGTCAACCCTGCCGCTTCTGCGAGAGCGAGGATTTCGGCAAGGTCATTGAAATAATCCTTGTTTGTGTTTGCCTCACCCTCTGCGCCGTGCGATAAGATTGCCGAGATACGCAACGTTGCGTTTACTTGTTCGTCCATAGTTATACCCCCTTGATTTGTGACTTTTCCACCCACGTTTTATAAGCGGATTCGGCTTTCGGGATAGAATCGATACCGTTAATGCGACAGTCGTAGAGAGTGATGACGATGTCGTTGCCACGCTCGCCGTTTGCCCACAGATTTTCAATAAAATTATCAATATCAATTTGTGTTATTTTTATTAAATTCATTATTCACACCCCCGCAATATTTATTAGTTCTGCAAATGACGTAGGCGATAATGCTGCTCCTGCTGCGACTGCTCCGCTGATGTTTTGCTGCGACAAATAATCATTTATATTAGATGCGCGAATGCTTCCACCATAAACTACAATTATATGTTCGGCTACGTCAGCGCCGTACGTGTTTACAAGCCAACTTTTGATGTAGGTACACATTTGTGATGCATCTTCTGGGCTACAAGTTTTGCCTGTTCCTATCGCCCATATAGGCTCATAGTTGATTATAATTTTGCCGCTCTCAAAATCCGAGACTGACACGCCCGCAAGGGCGGTTTGAAGTTGGTTAGCAACATATGCTTCTTGCGTCCCTGCGTTTCTTATCTCTTCTGGTTCGCCAACGCATAACAACACCGCCAATCCTGCTGAAATCGCACTTTTAATCTGAATGTTGCAAATGCTATCTGTTATGCCTAAATAAACACGACAGTCGGCGTTTCCAATCATTGCCATCTCACACCCACAGTCGGCTGCCATTTCCGCCGAAATCTGACCAGTATATGCACCGCTTGTGTTGGCTACTACTGCTAAATTTTGTATCCCAACACCTATCATATTGCTTAAATCGTTTGATATTTTTGACTTGACATAGTCAAGATAGCAAGCGGGCGGGAAAATAATCACTTTTTTTGCTAAATTAAGTTCCAGCCCAGTATTAAATGAGCTGAAAAAGCTATCTATGTCTGCTTTTAGTTTATTCATTTTCCAGTTACCACAAAAATATAATGCCACTGTTATAGCTCCTCCTTTTTCAAATACGAGTATATAAGTCCCTGTGTTGCCTTGTCTTGCGTACACTTTGGTGATGCTTAAATTGCTAACTTTCACATCCGTTAGCGTTGTTCCGTTAACTACTATTGGCATATTCCACCACCTTTACAATGTTAAGTATAAGGTCGTTCCTGAAAGCGATGCAGATTTTATGGGCAAATCCGAAGCGTTCGCTTTTCCCTTAATTGTTGCATCATATCCATCATATTGCGTAACCTTTGAAGATGTTATGCCAGAATTGACAGCCGCAAGTTGCGTTTCTGTGAGAGCGTTTTGTTTTGCGTTTACTTCATCTTTTGTAGCAATATTAGTTACAGCACCAGTTTGTCCATTCACACTTGAAACGAATTTAGTGCTTGACGGCAACGCCCCAACATCACTTGCGCCAAGTTGAACAGCACCAGTTTGTCCGTTGACTGATGTTACTGGTGCACTTTGCAATGCACTATCTGCTTTGCCAAGAGATTTTTTCACATCGTCTGCCAAATCACTTTCGGGAATACCGCCAGATGGTTTGGTGTATTTTTTATCTACTTGCGATGCCGTTGCAAATTCCGTTGCTTTTGTAAAAACGAGCGATTTATCTCGTGCGCTGTATGCGGCACCGGTAACAGCATTCCCACCACCCACAACATCGACACCAACTACACCGTCAGCACCTTGTGGAATCTCAAATTTGAAGTTTGTTGGATAGTTACCTTTTTCGTCCGGCGTTGGCGATTGCACAACCTCTACTTTGGCATTTGCGCCCGCCGCAAGCGTTTTGGTTTCAACCGTGCCGATTTGGAAAAATTTTTCACCGATCAATGTTGCGTTCTGTGCGTAATATAGGTTGAGCAAATCCAAAAGTTGTCCGAGTTCGTCCTCTGTTGCCGTCGTAGGCGGAATAGGTAGCGCGGAATACTCAACCGTAAACGAACTCGTGTAAGTCGTTTGATTGACACCGCTCGTTCCGTCGTTCAGCAAGACGTTGAACGATACGCCGACTTGCCCCTCATATTCCGTCACGTTATACGGCACGGCAAGTTTCCAACGATGGACTTGCTTTTGGTTGCTCTCGTCAACGCTGTACGCACCCACATACGACATAGGCGCATATGTAGTCGTCAATCCGTTCGGCAACGTGAACGCGACTTGTAGTGCCGTTTGCGCAGGTGAAATTTGCGTAAACAACTCAACGTTTGCTACTTTGTTCTGTCCTTGATAAACGTGGTCGGTATCAGAGCGTGTGACCGTGCCGTCAAGATTCAAAAAGAAAAGCATAATTTTTTTGTCTCCTTTTAGTTTATTTTTAGTATTGAAAGACCCCCGCTCTGAAACGAGGGTCTGTTATACCGTAGCGTTAAAATCTACCTCTTGATAATCTTCGGGAATTACCGCCGAAAAATATATGGATTCTGTGGTTTCGCCCGAGTTTATATTAACGTTTTGTCCAAACAGAATAGTGTAACGATTTGCTCCGACTTTTTTGCAAATCGCCCACGACTTTGCACCATCTATCGGGCAAGTCATCGGATTCCATTTCAAAATACCGTTAATCATAACTGCATGCGACAAAGAACCGAAATTCACTTCCCACGCCGTTGCAGACGAAAGTTGTTGAACCGTTATCGACTGGCTTGCCACTATATCCCTCTTCAGTGCGTTGATGGTTTGCTTTTGCCAAATCACATAGAATTTTTCGGGTTCGAGGATTGCCGCCTCATTGCTCACATAAGGATTGAACAAGGCAAGCCCCGGACAAACTACAATGTCGTTGCTGTCGGAAACGTAATGCACTTGATAGTTAACGTCGATTTTTTCGCGGCTGTCTTTTTCGATTTGAAGCGCATAGTCGTCAAGTTGTCCAGTGACTACAAGCGTAGTAAGTGCATAGGTGGCGGTGGCAAATGAGTTGCCCTCGGGATAAAGCATTGCTTTGCCGCCGTCTTTTTGGTCGTCTAATGACGGTGTCCACGCCTTATCGCTCATCTCAAAAGACAACTTGGAAATCTCGCCGTATACATCGGTATACGGCACTAAACGTTGCGCCGCCTTGTCTGTTTCGTTCTCGTAATCGTTCGAACTTTGGAAGCCTACGCCGTAGTTGTCATAGTATGAGAAGGTGAAGCATATCGAGTTCCCGAACGGAAAAGCGACAACGGGTAGCAATACCCCTTTCCCATCGAATTTAGCACTCGTTGTATCTTTATCAAACACAGTCCACGCACACATTATCTTGTTTAGGATATAATCGCTTTCGTCGGCAGACCAAGCATTTCTGTCAAACGTGCGCTTCATCATAATGGTGAAATATCGCAATATAGTTTGATAACGCGACGTTCGGGTTTTGCCCTTACTGTCTTGATAAGAATAAACGCTCGCATAAGCGGATTTGCCAACGATTATGCGTTCGGAATATTGTATGTGACGTTCAACGCTCTGCTTTTCCGAGATGTCGTACAAGCGGTAGTTCGAGTTCAAGCCGACGAATTGCGACAACTGATTGAAGTTCTTTGCAAGTGTTACGGTGATTCTAATGCGCGTTATGTCGTATTCAGCGTCTATCGTCGCAATGTACTTGCCGTCGAGTATCTGCCCGACCTTTGGCATTTGCGAATAGGTTTTGATGTCGTATGTGCGTTGTTCAACGTCTTGTCCGAGCCTTGCTATTGCGCCGCGCATTTTCTCGCCGTAGAACGACGTTTCGGCAACGTTTGCGCCCTGATTGTACACGAGCGCGTTACTCGTTTCGCCGCCGTCCGTAAGCACGGGTTTGACCGCCTCAACGCGCGCCGTCGCTATCGGCACATATGTCACCTTGAACGCAAGTCTGCGATACCACTCACCGTCTTTATCTGTCGATTTCAGCGACGACAAACCAGTCTTTGCGTTTATGATATTGACGATTGCCGTGTTTTGGAATGCGTCGCCTATGGTTGTTACGTCCTTTTGTCGCCACACCAAGCCGTCTATCGTCGTGCCGCCTTGCTTCCAACGCAATGCCCACGCTTTTGAATACGGATATGCCGTACCCCAATAAGACGAAAGCACGCTGTATTCCGCGTCTTCGTATGCGTATGCGGTGATGTCGCCGACTGGTGTGTTTCCGCTGTTATAATCGGGAATGAACCCGCATTCAAGTTTTATGAGTTGTTGAATCGGCAAAGATGTGCGTATAAGCACGTTGTCGCCGTTTATCTCGATATTACCGTCCTCGGTTCGCACCGTTATATAGTCGTTGCCGAGTTCGGTTATAGCACCGCCCTCGTCCGTCGTGTTGCAAAGGTTTTGCGCGGGCGAGGCTATCTTGCCGCACCACTCGTTGACGTCAATCGTGCTGTCTTGGTATATCATCGGCGGCATAGTCGGTGCTTGCTCGCTTCCGCCGAGTTTGTCAAACGTTACCTTGTAATGCGTATCGTCCGTTGTGGACAACGGAACAAGGCGCGGTATTGCGTGGATATATCCACCCACTTGCGCCAAAGCCTCAAATAACGTGCTGTTTGTGAACGAAAATTCGGGCGCGGTGACATTCTTGTATTCTTCCGCAAAATCCTCGTCAAGCACATATTCTTGCTTTTGAATTGCTACGCCCGTTTGTATTCCCGCGCGTCTTGTTATACCTGCCGACAACAGCCTCTGGCACACCGACGTGATTGTGGGTTGGGTCTTGGGGGCGATCTGCGAGAAAGCGGATATTGCGAAAGTATAAATTGGATTCCAATGAGTGGTTTCAATAGTTAGCTTATTATACTGAATGACGTCCAAATCATATACTATGCTATATGTCCCTATTTCTGTTGGTGTATATGAAAAAGATGGTACACTTCCAGAAGTCGATTCTTTTTCAACTAAAACCTTCCCGTTAACATCTTTAATATAAATTTTAGCACTATTTATATACCAATCGCCCTTTAATACTGTATTTTCTGGCAAAGTAAACATATCTGCGTCTGATGGAACTATATAAGCGTCGCCCAAACTTATTGGCGTAAATAAATTCCCTTTTACAGCAAATCCATCGGGTTCCAAATCTGAACCCGAATGTACATATGTTGCTATATAACTACCACTTGCGTAATCCGTATGCAAATACCTTGTGCTTGTCAAAGTACCGATAAAACGACGTTCCATAGCCTTTGTGATTTCGATAGTATTAATCGTCCAATCGTATTTTGCGCCGACTGACGGTGCAAACGTGCGCCGCGTACGCTTTGTAGACGAAACGAGGCGGTATATTCTATCCACTTCAACACCGTTTTCTGATATGATTATACGAATAGGCGTAAACGGCTTAATCGGGTCGTAACGCGATGAAAGAGACAGATTGATACACCCCGCGTCGAGAACGTCGTTGAGTGCCGTTCCGTCCGTGAAAGGACGCGCCCACGGCGACAATGCTTGCCATTGAGCATTTTCATAGATTTGAGGTTGGTAACTAAACATTGACACTTGCTCCTTTTTAGCATAAAATAAAAGCACACTAATAGGGGGTGTGCTTATGCGCGAACGCATTGGTTATTCAAATTTTGTTGATAAGTACGGAAAAATAATTTTTCCTATGATGTTTTTGTTTCTGTTTTTAGGATTCATTTCCCCGTTGGCTTATCAAAAATTTATGTTTCATAGTGCCAAACTGGCTTTATCCTATTGTTATTATGTGTTTTTGCCTGCAATAATAACGTCTACTGCCCTCTTCAAGTCAAACTACAAATACTATGAACGTTATTATTCTTCATATCAAGAATATGTCAATGCGCAGTTGACAAGTACCATATTAATTGGAGTTCTTTCGATTATTGCTATCGTTATTCTGTGCTGTGCCATCGCTTTTCTCATCAACTATTTTGTAAAGCACAAAGCAAACAAAGTTTTGCTGATAACAACGCCATCGTTATATCTTATAATGGTTGTGATCGCTTGCATTGAAAGTAAATCGATACCCTTTGTCGGCTTCTACACAACGCTGATATTCTTAATTTTTGCAATCTTGTACTGTGCAAATGCGCAGTTGCTTCCGAAGCCGCGCCAACACAAGCTGACCAAATCCGAGCGAATCGCCGAGTTGGAAAAGCAAGTCGCCGAACTGACAAAGGAAAAGGACACCCATTGAGTGTCCTATCTTTTTTTTGTTTGACTACCATTTGTAATAGCACCATACTCAAACACACCTTTATCTTGATATTATTTATGCGCATTTTATGCGCATATCATCAAATCAATTTTAAGAAGATTATTGTTATTTATCCCTCTGTCCTCGACCGATTGAACGAAGCACCCGCTCGCTCTCGCCCGATAGTGTTGCCGATGTTTTCCCATTTGCGTTGATACGTGTTTTCTTCTGCTTCTCTTGCGTAGCCGAGTACGGTGCTGATTGCCATAAGTCCGCCCGCGACGTAGTTTCCAGTTGCGAACGCCAAAGCGATACCGCCGACTTGTCCTGCTATCGTCATAGTGGCATTTGCGACGTCTTGTGCTTGCTGTGAGCCTCGATAACGACCGATAAGCGACACTTGCCAATCAAATCCCGACTTGACTATTTGCGCCGCGGGAATGGCGTTGGCAAAGGCTTGAACGCCTTGCACAAAGTGGTTGAATTTGCTGTCACCGCCGTTTATGTCGCTGATACCGCTTTTAATATCGTCTGCCCATTCAGAGAAAACGGACTGGTAGCCTTTTTCTTTTTTAGAGCCGCCGCCCCCCGAACCCTTAAAATCGACCGTGATTTTATATTCTGCCATATTTTTCAATCCTCTATTGACTTTTTTCGCGTTTTGTGCGTATAATATAGATATGAAAATACTGTTTTTTACCAGCCAACTGCTCCACTATGTGCCAGTCTGGACACACTCGAAAGAGTGGGCGGTGTTTTCTTTTTTTGTTATCGCATAAAAAAAGGACGCTTGTTCTGCATCCTTTATCTGTTTTTGTTAGCTTTCATCGCACATACTCAACCTTGTTTTGCAACAGATTGACCTGGATACTTGTTAATTAACCGCCTTTCAAATTCCCCTGCATTTTTACTATCGTCGAGAATTGCACTGATGTCATTGAGGGTCGAATGCCAATCTTCACTACTCAGCATAATACTTGTAGCAATCATACAAATCATAATATGAACCCCCTTATCCTTTGCTTTTTCCGCAAAAATGTCTAATGCTTTTTCTTGTTCTCTTGTCATCTTAAAACCCCTTTTCTCGCCCAATAAGAAAATGCATAGTTCATTTCTTCATTGCTCGCAAATTGGTATGTATCTTTGACTGTTGGATTTTCAAAATTGCCGTCGTCAAAAACAATTTTGTTTTCAAGGCGTACTGCTCGACCACCGTCTTGTGTGTGATAAACGAAATCACCGTGTTGCTCGTCGCCGATAATCTTGTAGTATTGCGCCCACTCTTGCTTAGATAGTTTTATTTTACCACTATCTTCACTTGATTGCAATCTTTTCTTCTCGGCAACCTCGCCTTTTATCCTGCTTATGTCGCTTTGCGTTAAATCTCGATTAGGAATTTGTATTCCGAGTTGCTTTGCAGTGTTAAGCAATCCGCCGCCGCTACTGTATCGCCCCGTGCTTGCGTCATATTCCTGCTGTTTTCCGTTTCCGTTTTCTTTTGTCGGCATAATATCACCTTGCGATTTCCAAAGTCGCCGAAACCGTGATACCCTTGCCCGAAGTCAAAGACGCGGTTATTTCGCGCGCAACAACGTCCCACGACGCGCTGACACCTTGCACGGTATCGCCGTCACCGTCTGTGTACGAAAGTTCATATACGCGTTGCAGTGCGCCCGTAAGCATATCTCTGAACAGCATTGCCGACACGTCGCCGCGCTTGTAAGGCATAATTACCTTGATAGTCAAGCCTTGTTGCGTAACTTCGGTTTTCATTTCCTCGCTTCCGTCTACGTTCGACGAATCACCCGTGCGTGTACGAACGATAGCACCGTCCATAAGCACAACGACGGTAGGATTAGCCGCCGAGCCTTTCGCTTTCATTTTCATCGTGACGTTATTTGCAAGAACGCCGTCTTTGATAAGTTGCCACGATACTTGAAGCGACACGGGAACGCACAAGCCGATTTCGCTTTCGATAGTTTCTTGTCCGACGTACGGTGTGGACACGCTTAAAATGTATGCGTAGTTGTTTTCGTCACTGTCCGACAAGTTGCCCGCATTGCCCGCTACGTCGCTCACAAACGCGTTTAGTGCGTTCATAGCGTATTCGATTCGGTTTTGCTTTGCGCCCGTCGTATCGGACGGAATCAAAATATTGAGGGTTTGAAGCAACAATACGCTGTCCAGTCCTTTGAGCGGAATCGGCGTGCTTGTCTGCTCAATCAACAAACCGTTGATTAGAAGCGTTGCAAGTTGCTTTTGCGAGCCGCCCGTTGAATGTTCGTAATCGCTTGCGTTGGTACGGATTATGAATTTGTAGTCTCTGCCGTTTAGTGTGCCTGCAAAGTTGTTCAATCTATTTTGTAATTCTATTGCCAGTTGCGAAGTCGTAATCATTATTGTTTCTCCATTCTTCCTTGCAGTCGTCCTGCGATGTAAGTTGCGACAAATCCCGTTGCCCTTTCAAACCAACCCTCGTTGGGATTCTTCTTGCCGTTCCATTTCTCGGCAATCCACGGCTCGTTGGTATACGGCACATACGGCGCGATAGATTCGTCAACCACGATTTCCCACACGCCGTCGCCGAGATACTTCGCATACGTTGCGTTGTAGCGCATATTGCCAGTGTCTTTGGGCGTGTGAAAACGGAACGCATTAAGCGCACCGTCTATAATTGAACGTTGTTCTTCAAGGCTAATCATATTTGCCGACCCCGTTTGCCTTAATTGCACGGATTCGTATTTGCGTTATAGCGTTTTTCATCGGCAACCAATAGCCGCCTTGCGGTGCTATCGACGTTAAATCAAACGTCACGTTTTCAACAATCCACCATTTGCCGAAAATGAGAATCATATCCCCTTTGTCGATGTTAACGGGTTGTGTGGTTGAGATAACCGTGCCGTCGTAATTGACACGCATATTTTGCAAAACGTATCCCTTGTCGCGATTCCATTCGCCGACGAGCGAGCATTTGAATTTCGTATATATAGGCTTTGGCGAGCCGAGCAACTGTGCCTTTTGCGCAGGGTCGTTCAACATTGCCCAAACGCCCTCTTTGTAATGCTTTGCGGTGATGACGTCCGCCGAGTTTTTAGACAATCCCAACATAATCAGTACCCCACGCGATAGTATTGTTGCGGCACATCGGGCAACGGTAAGATTGTTTTAAGAACGAAGTCAAGATTGCCGATATACTCTTTGCACATCTCGACGACGCGCAACGCTATGCGAATTTCGCCGCGCAAATCGTCTTTCTTCATCGCCGAGCCTTTGGCGATATTTACGCCGCTGAAATCTTGCAAAAAGTTGTTGCCCTCTAACACATATTCCGCTTGCGCAAGCAACATCTCTTGCACCGCAGGGCGCACGTCCTCTCGGCACGCCAAAATCCATTCCAAAAACCTTGTATTCGTGGAATCTTGGTAAATGTAGCCGTAAACCGTATCGGAAACTTTTTTGAGAAAACGCTCTTTTTTGCGTTGGCGTATATCTTGCTCGAACGAAGCAAATTCCGTGTCGAGATTTATGCCGAGTTCTTGATACACCGCCGTTTCCGTAAGCACATAACGGTGCGCTTGAAAGTTGTAAATCATCATTGTATCGTTGAAAGGTTGATTCATAGTTTCCACCTCTTGAATGTGTTGTGTTCGCTTGCTCGCGGAATTGCACCGCGTAAAAAACACTCGTAGCAAGCACAAAGGCAGGTTTTTAAGCCTGCCCTTGCAAAAAGAAGAAGAAATCAATCGGTTTGTTGTCAACCGCCGATTACATAGGTTTCGGTCGTCACGTCAGACGGAATCATACCGTTCTTGACTGCGATTGCCTTGACTGTCTCGCTTGCCGCAACGTTGATTGCCGCCGTATACTTCGTGCTTGCCGAAGTGGGCGTAGAACCGTCGGTGGTGTAGTAAATCGTTGCACCCGAAGTTGCCGAAGTGAGCGTTACGGATTGTGCCGCAGAATAAGAGCCGCCCTTTACGCTTGCAACGACTGCCGCAACTTTGTCGAGACCGCTACGCCAGTTGTCGCCGCTCGGTTCTTGACCTTGTGCGACTTCTTGATAACCAACGATTGTGCCGTCTGCGCCGTAGATGGGAACGGTGATTTTCTTGTTCGCATTTTCCGTAAACGACTTGGGCGCGACGGGGTAACGTCTTTCGTTCTCGCTGAAACCGAGAGATACGAGGTTGTCGGTCGTAAACGTGCCTTTGGCGATGATGATTGCCTTGCGGAACATCTCGTGACCCCAAAGGTTAATAGGTCTTGCCATAATGCCGCGCGGATACGGATAGGTGGAATCTTGAAGTTTCACGCCGAAGTCAACCGCTCTGCCGAGTGCGAGAGAGTCCGCAGACAATGCAATCGCTTGAACTTGGTCGAGCGAACCTTTTGCAAGTCCCATATAACGCTCTGCCCACGTCCAAAGTTGGTCGGGCATAACGACGAAATGGATTCCGCCGAACTCGCCTTTGTAACCCTCGCCAACGTATCTGCGTTCGGAAAGACTTGCGTTGAGGTCATATTCTTTGAGCATTCTCTGCGACAAGTCCGAGCCGTTGAGAATGATACCGTTTTGACCGGGTTTCGCGAACATACCGTAAACGAAACTCGAACGACCGATTACGCAACGACCTTCCGTCGGGAAAGTGAGTGCGCCCGTGATGGGGTCGCCATCCGTAAACATTGCGTTGAGTTTTGCAATAAGTGTGCCGTATGCAAAGTCTTGCGTGCCGTCAAAGTTGTCGATGATGTTCTCTGCACCGTTGAGCGCACGGAAGATGTTGTAGAGCAAAACCTCTGCGGTCGTAGACGCCGTTCTGTCTTGCGCAACGGATTTGCCGTAGCCTTTGATTTTATTGACCATAAGGTCGAGCGGTACAAACTCTTTTGCGATGTCGGGGAAAATGATGTCTTGGTCGTTGAGTTGGTTGGTGTAAATAAGGAACTCGTCCGAGGTCGGCAAAATGGGTTCGTTCTTGTTGAACAAGCCGTCGTTGCCGTCCGTACCTTTTCTTCCGCCGAAACTCAAAGTACGAGACGAGGGCGCGAATGGCATTTCAAGCGGTACTCTCACCGCGCCGCCGGGTCTCGTGTCGTCCGTGTATTTCGCCGTGCAGTTCAAACCGTTTTGATAAACTTCAAAAAGGTAGATTGCTTCGGCAATTGCTCTTGCAAGGTCAACGTTAATCATTTGACCGTCGATGTAAAATCTGCCGTTGGGGTCTTGCTGGGTTGCTCCGTTGGACATCAACACGTTTTTGATGATGCCCTCTACGTTTCCGTAAGATTGTACAAGTGCCATATGTGTATTTCCTCCTGTGGCTTGTTTAGTTCAAATAAGTTCTGCGGATGTCGTCGAGTTTCTTTGCCTCGTCCTTATCCACTTCGCGCGGCTTGCTTTGTGCTTCCGCGAATTGCTGTTTGAGTGCTTCAAATTCGGCGCGCAATTCCTCGTGGTCTTTGCGTGTGACATACTTGTCTTCGCCCTCTGCCTCGTCCACACGGTCTTTTGCGTCTTGTGAATCCTCGTCACCCTTGTTTGCTTCTTGTGCGGCTACACTTTCGTCCACACGGTCTTTTTCGGACTGCGAATCTTTGCCATCTTCTTTGATGTCTTCTTTTGCTTTCGCCACTTCTTCGGTCGTGGTTTCGGGCGCAGCAACGTCATCGCCTGTCTTCTCGTGAATTTGCTTCTTTTCCTCGTCGCTCAATTTTTCGATAGCGGCGAGAATTTCCTCAAAATTCGGCATTGTTGGTTGTTCCTCCTGTTTGTTATTTCTTTTTAGGAATCGAAACATCTGCGTTTCCTCCTTGTGTTTATTTCCATCAAAAAACCCCGTCCGTTTGGACAGGGTTCAAAGATTCAGTTGGGATATTGTTTGACTACCTTTTGAGATAACACCATACTCAAACATATACTTTTATGCGGTCGGGATACCACGCGACCTCGTGTTTGTTACAAAAGTCAATGTACGTTTGTTTTGCTTCCGCCGCCTTGCGATACCAAGTCCGCGCTCGCACATTGTCGTTGCCTTTGTAAGAATAATAGTTCTCTCTCGCATGATACACTTCGCGTTCAAGTCGTCGTTGTTCTTCCTCGATTTTGCGTGCCTTTTCAATCTCGCTCGAATCGTATGTCAACGGCGTTTCGCCTTTGGGTTTGTACGGGATTGTAAAGTGCCGACAGCCAAATCCCGACAGCGTACCGTTTTTGTACATTTTGCCCGCCTTTGTAGTTGTGTAGCGGTCTGTCGCGGTTTCAATGGGTTGGAATTGATGACCGTCTTCCGTAACGCCGCTTGACCCGTCAAGGCTATACAATCGCCCTTGATACGGTTCGCAACGCTCGGAACAGTTGACGTGAGAACTTATCCATACAAGCCTTGCACCGCTTTCGCGAAGTTTGCGCATATTGTCCTCTTGCCATTTGGCACGGACGTACAATTCGCTTTTGAGCCTTAAACTTAATCCGTCCTCGCCTTTCGCTCGGTCTTGTGCAAGAAGTGCGCTTGTTTGGCGCACCGTCTTCATATAGTCTTGCATATATGTGTTGAGCGGTGTTGCCCATCGCCAAGACTGCCCTACACCGCTTTCAAACTTCTGCGGCACATCTGCAAATTGCGGTTCGATTGTTTGTAGCGTTTTATATGCTTTTTGTTTCGGCGCAACGTCTTTACTGTTCCATATCGTCAAAACGCATTTAAGTGCAAGAAACGAAAACCCGACTTTTGACATAAGCGAGGCTCTCAAACGCTTAAATTCGCGCCGAGCAAAGCCGCGAAGTATCGATAGTGCATTGATTCGCATTTCGTCGTCCGCAACTTCTTTCAATCCGTCCTCGATAAGGTTATCCGCCTCTTTGACAAATCGCTCGTACGTCGTGCCATCGTAAACGCGTTTGTTGAGTAGTGCTTTCAAATCGGCGGTGCAATCCTCGATGATTATCGTTTGTTCTCGCAAGTTCTCTTTGAGCGCGTTAGGCTTCTTTTGTTCTTGGTCTTCTGCCATCAAAAGCCTCCGAGATTATAGGCACGTTCCATTGCGGGCGTTTCTTGTTCGAGTTTGGCGAGCCATTCTTGCACTTGCTTGTCCGTGAGGTCGGGATAGCGGCGGCGGATAAATTCTTCTTTGGGAAGCAATCCCGCTTGTTGTTCCGCGAGCAATTCTTGATTTTCTTGCGGACTGTTCACGCCGTATCTGTTCCAAACAATGTGTGCGTCTTCACCGAGCAAACCGTAGAACGAGCATATGTCACGAAGCATAGCGTTGATTGCCACGCTTGCCAACTCACGTTTGGTATTGACGCTCGTCGCCGTGGTGTCTTCTTCCGCAACGACTTGCGTCGCAGTCTTGGGCGAATTATAGGTCAAATGGTTCGCCAACGTGGCAGAACTCAAACCAACCTTTGACGCGAGCAGTTCAAGGTCTGCGTCGCGAATATACTTGTGAGCCTCGCCGCGTAAATCGGGTTGTATAAATTCAGGTTGAATAGGTTTGCCGTCCACTGCCGTGTTATCCACGACTTTCGCGTAAACGTCATCACCCAATGCACCGTCGCCGTCGAAACTATCGATGAGCCTACTTTCGTGCGGTATGAAACTCTTTCCGCCGATATTCTCTACACGCATTGATTGCATTTCTTTTGGCAATAGAATCCTCGTCTTGCCCCAATACATATCAAGTTGTTGCATTGTGTAGTTGAAGTCTATCGAATACAGTATGTCGAGCGCAGTGTGCAACGTGCTGTCCGAATACCCGGGCAAATCCGATATGCTCACGGCAACGGGTTTATTCTGAACGTTGTAAACGCCTATGCCGATTGCTTTGGGCAATTCGTACCAAGTGTTCGGCTTGATGTCGCCGTAGCAATATTCCCATTGTGCTTTTGCGCCGTCGGGTACAGTTACGAAACCACCGTCATTGCCCCAAGTCGGAGCAAGCACTTGCTTCGTGCCTCGGTTGAGAATGACCTTGTAATACGCTCTGCTACCTCTCTGAACACGCAATTCAATCGCGTAGAACGCGTCGTCGTCCGTTGAGAAGCGATTGAACAGCATGGCAAACGAAATCTTGCCGCTTCGTCCTATGTCGAAGATAAAGCGGTTTGCGGGTAATACGGACGGATATATGTCGCCGTTGTTCGGCGTAAGCACCAAAAGCGCATTACCGCCCGCGTTTGCGTGGAAGAACATTTTGCTCAAAAGCGGTGCGATTCTTTCGTTGCCCCACTTTTCGAGGAACTTCGCCGTCTTGTCGTCTTTGCAGTCCAAACGCCAGCCGCCGCCCATACATTCCCTTGCAAATATGTCACAAACCGTGTAGCCCATACCCGTTGAGAAGAAGTCTTGGCGATGTAATTGAAGCACATAGCCGCGCGACCATTCGAGCCATTGGCGAACGTATGCGTTGTAGTAATTAATCCAACGTTGCGGTATTTGCGCATAAAACACGGTGTCGTTGACGATGTTCTGCATATTCTGATAACGAGCATTGAAATATGCCTTAAATATTCGCCTCGACGCCATATTCGTACAAGCCGTCGTCGGTTGATAAGTGTTTGCCATTTTAACCTCCTACTGTGATAGGATTGTCATAGTAGAGTTTCGTGCCGTATTCGAGCGAATCGATAGTATCGTCACGCTGTCCTTTCTTCGGCAAATTTGTCTTTTCGTCAAAGACATAACCCTCTATATCGTCCATAAGTTGTCTTGTGTTTACGTTGGGCGAATCGTAGAAAAAAAGTATGCCGTCGTTCAGCATACTTCTTACTCTCTTTATATCGCCCGTGATTGATTTATGAGTTACGAGGCGGCAATCCTCGCCAAAGTCATTGACGAACTGCAAACGCAGTTGTTGTCCGCCCTCTGCACTTTCAAATATCCACCGTCGCGGGACTTTTTGCAAAAACGGAAATTTGTTCAGCAACAAATCCTGCAACCATTCCCAAAGGCGGCGGCTCGCTTCCGTCGGCGCAAGTTGTCCGGTCTTAACGGGGTCTATTTCCAAACAATCGAGAACAAGCGCACGCCCGCTCTGCCATATCGCTATCGGTGTTGCGCAAGTGCTGTCAAATGCCGTTCCCTCGTCAAGTCCGATATGAAGTTCAACAATGCGGTCACGCTCGGCAAAAAACTCGAATATGTCTCTCGTTTGTTTCTCTCGATTGAATTGAGGATAAACCATTCCCTTGAAGTTCACGGGTTCGCCCAAATACCAGTAACGGTAATATTCGGGGTCGTCTTTCGCAAACTTCTCTATCTGCTGTATGGTCTTAATCGGCAAGAGTTTGTATATATCTCGCCAAGTCGCATAGATTCGCGATGCGCCGTTCTTGACCTTGTCACCGAAGAACGTATATGCCCAGTGATGTCGGTTCATCGGCGGGTTGTAGGCATACACCATTTTGCCGTGAGGAAGCAAAAAACGATATGCCGTGCTTTCCCACGCCGTGATATGGTTGAAATGCTTGACTTGGTCTGATTCGTCAAGTATGCACAAAGCTAGCGTGTTTCCGTTCGGGGTAAATCCCTTTGTAGCCGTCATATCGTCGTCTGTCTTGCCGTTTATGCCGCTGAAATAGCATTTCGCGCCCGTTTGCAAGCAAGTGATTTGAAACGGCGATAACGACCATACAAACATTCGCTCTAATCCCATCAGCTGAATCGTGTTTATCATCGATGAGAATATCGTTTCGCGAATGTCACCCTTCTCTGCCCGACAATACCAAACGTTGTTGCGCTTGTCTGCCATCATCATCGTAACGGCGTATATCTCGTTGCTTGTGGTCTTTGCAGTACATCTACCGCTCGGTTCAACCACTTCGGTTACGTTATGGTCAAAGAGCGGATAATAGAGTTTAGGAACGGTTACGGCGTTACTCATCGTCCTCACCGTCCTTTGAACAGTCCATTATGTTTATGACTGGCGGAACGCCCTCATCGACACCCTCGGCATTATCAACGTTATCACGCTGTCCGAGATATTGCTTGCCGAGAAAGATTGCCATCGCAGGATATTTTTCAGCAAGTTTGAACTGATAGCGGCGCAATGCTATTCTGCCTTTTTCGCTCTTTGTTTTATATATTTCCGCAAAAGTTACGCCATATTCACGCTTGCACCAACGGCAAAGAGTATCAACAGACACGTCAAACCACGAGGCGATTTCTTCTTCCGAACAAAGCAAAGCACACAGTTTCTCAAACTCTTCTTTGTTTATTTCAATTCGTGGTCTTCCCATCTGTGCCATAATTGTTGCCGCTCCATATGTTTAATCAAAATAATCCCCACTCGGCAAACTTCTCAAAGCCACCAATGGACTGTATATATTTCCTCGCATCTTCCACGATTTCGGAATAAGGCTTACCATCAACGCTGTCGTCGCCAATTGCACAACAAAGTTCAACAACTTGCCCTGTTTCTTGCGCCTTTTGGAAAGCGTATATATTCACGCTCACGTCCGCTTTGGATAGGTCTTTGCCGTGAAGCCCACCGCCTGTAACCGATTTTGCCATATCCGAACCGAGTTTTCTGTTGGTTGCTCCTGTGTCAACATTTATGCCGCCCGTCCAATTCCCCAAAGGATTGATTTCTGCGTTAGGAGATATTTTCGCAAGGTCTGCCATATTTGCGTTGCTTTGACAGATGATAAGACGACCGCTTTTTCCATCAAGGATATATTTGCCATCGGTTGGATATTTTTTGTATATTTCCCTAGCACAATGCGACAGCACTATTTCCTCGTTCGAGAGTGGCACGCCTCTAAAAATTCCGTTATCACCACAACGCACCCCGTGAGATTGATTTTCAGCAAGGTGTTCGTCTTGTGCTACAAGATTAAAGTTCACCGCAATCATTTGCCCGGTAATTCGCCAAACAATATCGCGAACCTTTAAATTTTCAATATACACAGAACTTTCTGCGATAATAGAACAACTGCCGTGTCCGATAAGAACTTCAACTGCAATTTTCGGGGTTTCTTCGATTGAATACGCAAGATCCACAATTGCCCCTGCGATTCTGTCGGCTATCTTGTCCGGATGCGCCGGATTAACTTTTTCAATCATTGGTTTTCTCCTGTTCTATACTGTTACGAATTGCTTTTCTGTGTGTTAGGTTTTCCCAACGCTTAACGATCACGTCGCAATATCTCGGATCGAGTTCCATACAGAAGCACTTTCTTTTTAATTGTTCACAAGCGATAAGCGTTGAGCCACTGCCGCCAAATAAATCCACTACGGTATCGAATCGTTCTTTGTTCTCGAATTTCTTAACTATTTCCGCAAACAACTTGACGGGTTTTTGTGTTGGATGAACACGGTTTGTCTTTTCGCTTGCCATTGTGAATTGACGAACAACGCTTCTGAAATTTGTCCACGCGAGTTCGCAATCGGTTTGATCGCTTGCCCCGTTATTCTTATCCCAAACAACCCAACACTCGGAACTCGGCAAACATTCCGTATAATAATTTGCGCCGAACCAAACCTGCTTTGCTTTTGGGAAAAGTTTTTGTGACAACAAAAATGAGGAAACTGCAACTTCATTTGTGTCGTCATTCATAATATCTTGCTTATAGTTTTTGGATAACACTCCGCTTTTTGAAACTGCATTCATTCCATACGGTGGGTCGGTGAAAACAAGGTCTGCGTTTTGCCCCCCCATAAGACGTGCGACATTTTCTGCGGAGGTGCTGTCGCCACACATAAGACGATGATCACCGAGTTGCCAAATATCGCCGAGTTGCGTTATGGATTCGCTTTCTTCATCGACTTCGGGCGCAATGTCCTCCACAACCTCTTTTGGTTCGCTTAAATCGGTAATATCAAAACCAAAATCAAAGCCGAGGAAATCAAGACCTTCAAGTTCACCGTTGAGCAGGTCGGTATCCCAATCCGCAAACTCATTCGTTTTGTTGTCCAACAAACGATATTTGCGTTTTTGTTCTTCGGTCATACCGACTTTACGGACGCACTCGCACTCTTTGTATTTGAGTTTCTTTAATGCTTTGAGCCGTGTATGCCCTGCCAAGATGACGTTGTCCTCGTCGATAACAATCGGCGCACAATATCCACATTGCTTTATGCTTTCGGCAACCGCATCAACTGCACCATCGTTCTTGCGAGGGTTTTTGTCATACGGTTTAACGTCTGTGATTTTTAACTTGATAATTTCCATATCCCACCTTGTTTTTGGGTATAAAAAAAGCACACCGTTGTGATGTGCTATTTCTTTTAGTATAAAAATTGGCGGATGATGCAAGGGTCGAACTTGCACGAGATTGCTCTCGGACGGTTTAGCAAACCGCTACGATACCGTTACGTCAATCATCCGTGGAGCGAGTAGAGAGAATCGAACTCTCATAGCCGGTTTGGAAGACCGAGATTCTAACCATTGAATTACACTCGCATTATGCACTCATTCGAGTGCGCTGTTACATACTCTTTTCGAGTTTTTCTGCTAGTTGGTAAAAACCGAGCATTTTAGAAACTTCGTCTGTGCCGAAATTGCAATTAAGGTCATTGTTGATTGTGGCAATCGCCATATACATACCTTGCAGAACGTCACGATAGTATGCGTCTTCTTTTTTCTTTTCTATATATTCGTCAACGTGGTCTTTTTCAAACCTTTTGAGCGAATTGCTTATGGTTGTCAAAATTTCATCACTGTTTTCCATCTCTCTTTTCCTTCAATAATTTATTTGCTTGTTCAAGTTGGTTTGACTGATTTTGGATTTCTTTTTCCCAAAATCTTATTCTGCCCTCTTTTTTTATTTGACTGATTTCATCCCAATCCGAACAATGCTTTCTTGGGTTTTGGATTTTGTCTTTGTGCTCTGCAATCTTTTTTTCGGTTGACTTAATTGTTTTTTCTAACTCTTTTCGGGATTGCTTATCAATACCCGGTGCAAATAGTTGAATGTCAATAAATCCGTTCCTTTGCTTTATTTTACCACTTTCCCCGTCCGACTGCAATCTTTTCTTTTCTTCGACTTTCGCTTTTATCACGTCAAGGTTGTCTATGCCCTTTGTATCGATTCCGAGTTGTTTTGCCTCGTCAAAGACACGTTGAGCCTCACCGCCTTGCACGTTTGAGTAATCTCTCTTGGATGTAGTCCACCGTGAGCCGTTGCCGTCCGTGAACTTGCCGTCGTCGTCACGTGGGTGTTTGTTTTCGTCGAAGTTTGCCATATGCCGTCCTTACAGCAAAAACCTCGCAAGGAACACTCGCGAGGCTCTGCCTATATGAAGAGGGATAGATATGGAAATGTGGGATTTTTAACGTTCCCTACCATTTCCACACTATCATTTTATAAAATCACATAGGTACTCGGGTGTACACTTGGGTATTTTTTACAAAAGTTGTTTCTCTACATCGACATTGCACTCGCTGTCTGTTCCTATCAAGTACACGCCATCGTCGGTGATGAGTAAGTATTCGCTGGATTCCCCATCGCCGAATAGGAACACAAGTTCTTTCCGTTCCGATGTTTTGTCGAGTTCATCAAGTGCCGCCTCAATAACACGCTCGTCAAATGTCTTATCCACGTCCGCTGTTTCTTCTGCGCTGTTGCAAGCCGTTAGACACAGCATAATTATAACAATAATCGCTATTACTGCCAATATTTTTGTTGATTTCCTCATTTTTACGCTCCTTTTTGAAAAAATAATCGTTGTTTTGACTATTATTTTTATTCTTCCGCCTTATCGCAACTTGCACCGTCATTGGTTTCTTTCTTGTGCAGTCTGCAATATCCGCTTGACCAATGTATGCAATTCTCACAATGTGTCATCTTCCACCTCCGCTTGTTTACACTCGTCACAAGGGTTAAAAATGTTATTATGCACATCAAAAGGTATATATTTGCCAAATAACACACAGTATCTATACTCGTCATCAAACATCATACACTTTTTACAATTTTTCGGCACTTCGATTTCAACTCTTATCTTCGCCATCTTCCACCTCCTTAAAATTCTTTCAATTCAGGCTTATATGCGCCTTGTCTATATATGACTATTTTTATCTTCATATCTTGTTCATCGAAAAACTGTTGCAAGTCGTCAACATCGATAGAACCGTCCTCAACCAACAAGAATTTCCACTTCTTTTGTTTCGGGTTATCAGCCTTTTTGCTCATTTTGCACCTCCTTGATGAGTTTATTCACTATGCGTTCGAGATACGGATAGCAATCACTATCTGTTGCCTCTCGACAATTCTTGACTTTATTCAGCACATCGATTTGCGCTTGCTTTTTCTCCAAAATCAATGCCACATTGTCTTTTAACAATTTGTCGTTTTCTTCTAAAAGATTGCTTTTCACTTCATATAGAGTTGTGTTTTCGTATTTCAACCGTTCAATCTCGGTTTTATACCTATCTCGGTCGTGTTCCGCTTTCGTGAGTTTCGCTCGTGTTTCGGTCAAAACCTTGTCTACGACCTCGAATC